>Ga0209633_10000444_pt1 | contig 48557 bp, 41 predicted proteins | sample Cruoilmetagenom1_FD_187290 | JGI IMG/M metagenome (GOLD analysis project Ga0209633, IMG submission 187290) | Oil polluted marine microbial communities from Coal Oil Point, Santa Barbara, California, USA - Sample 1 (SPAdes) (version 2) | ecosystem: Environmental > Aquatic > Marine > Oil seeps ... | reverse complement strand
GGTAAAGCTATATTGGAAATGTTTTTAAAAACTTGATCTTTAATTATTCCCACCTCTAACGATCTGAAAAATCCTTATACTTGAGCATAACAATACTTGAAGTGTTATAGTTAATATCTTATCTTTACCAAAGATATTAGATTTATTGAACATCTGCACCGGGGGTATGTCTAAATGAGACGAGGAGAAAAAGTTCATTATGTAAAGGATTTTATCCAAACTGTTCCTCTTCCTTCGCCTAAAAAGATCTTTGCTGAACTTGATAAGCTAGGCTATAAGGGACAGACAGAAGCCAGGCGTGCAATTTCTCTTGCAGCTTATAGACATGTCAAAAGACTAAAGCATCTACACTCAAGTAACACTTTGAGAACTGAACTGGTTCCGAGACCTAACTCTATCCTAATGGGACCTACCGGATGCGGCAAGACTTATTTGATTGAGCTTTTGTTTGGTGAAATTTTCAAACTCCCGTTTGTTATTATAGATATGACCAAATTCACAGAATCGGGTTATGTAGGGGATGACGTAGTAAACATCTTGGTACAGCTTGTATATGCGGCTAACGAAAGTATTGATATAGCTGAATGCGGTGTTATTGTTCTTGACGAATTTGATAAAATTGCGGGCGCTTACAGCAACGCCAGGTTTGCAGGGCAGGGAACGACAAAAGATGTTTCAGGGTATGGGGTTCAAAGAGAGCTCCTTAAAATACTTGAGGGTACAGACGTGCAGATTCCTCTAGACTTTGGATTCTCAAACAGGGGTCCAAGAGCACTTATATCTACTCGTGATATCTCATTTTTCGCAGTAGGGGCGTTCTCGGGAATAAAGAACTTATATGGAAGTAACGAAGTTGGATTTATGAAAAAATCAGGAAAGAATAACGATGACGAAGATGTTATTGCATACAATATGAGCCAAGAAGAGGCGGATGACATTACTAAATTCCAACTGTTTGGTTTTCTTCCGGAGCTTATAGCAAGATTTAACAGAATTGTCCCATTTTCGCCTCTTAGCAAAGACACGTTAAAAGAAATTATTCATCTAAAGATTATGAATTACAAAAGAGAGTTTGAAGAAGAAGGATTTCAGTTATACCTGGATCCGGTAGTTGTTGATCATATAATTGAAGAGGCCAAGAGAAGACAAACTGGGGCCCGAGGGCTGGATGTGATTATCTCAAAATATCTTGAAGACGTTGCATTTGATCTCTTTGGCAGAGGCGACGAGGGTGAAATCACCCTCACCGTTGAGTCTGGTGACGTTTCTCACAGCGTAAAGAGACGTGCATGAAAATATATATTGAGAGTCTGGGCTGCTCCAAAAATCTAGTGGACAGCGAACTAATGCTGGGCTCACTGAAAAAATCCGGACATCAAATATCATCTGAAAAAGAAGCTGAGGTAATCATAGTAAATACCTGCGGCTTTATTGGTGACGCCAAAAAGGAGTCGCTAGATGCAATCCTTGATCTTTCCGAGCATAAAAAAACAGGCAACTGCAAAAAGTTAATTGTTACGGGCTGCATGGTTGAAAGGTATTCACAAGAGCTGAGCCGTGAGATCCCGGAGGTAGATGCGTTCTGGGGTACAGGGAATCTACTTAAGATCAACGAAGTTCTGGACCAAGAAAGAACTGAGAGAATTAGCCATCCTCCGGGCACAATTTATGACCCGGATTCTCCGAGGATAATGCTTACCCCTTCTCATACGGCATTCGTTAAAGTGTCGGAGGGCTGCTCGAGAACGTGCACATTCTGCATAATTCCCAAGATGAGGGGGATCATGAAAAGCAGAGCCGTTGATTCTATTGTGGGAGAGATCGACAACCTCGCCAGTCAGGGAGTAAGGGAAATAAACCTGATTGCCCAGGATATGACGAGCTACGGAAGAGATATAGGGACTAATCTGGAGACAATGTTAAGGGAAGCGTCCAAGGTCGAGGACATAGACTGGATCAGGATTCACTACTGGTACCCCTGGGGAATTACAGATTCACTAGTTGAGCTTGTTGGAAGTGAAAATAATATTCTCCCGTATGTAGATATGCCCCTTCAGCATATTAACGATAGGGTGCTTCAGTCAATGGACAGGAAAACCACCAGCAGCCGCATTAGGGGAATTATTAAAAAATTAAGAAGCGGTATAGATGACGTTACACTCAGGACTACTTTTATTGTCGGATTTCCCGGGGAAACAGAGGATGAATTCGAAGAGCTTCTGGATTTTGTTGAAGAGACCAAGTTTGACAGAGCGGGGGCTTTTAAATACTCACAAGAGGAAGGAACTCCTGGCGGGGAAATGGGTGATCAAGTCCCAGAGGAGATAAAAGAGGAGAGGTTCGAGCGCTTAATGGAAGCACAATCTGAAGTCTCTTTTGAGAAAAACAAATCCCTTATAGGAACTGTGCATGAAGGATTCGTAGAAAGCGTTGAGAATGGAAATTATGTAGCTAGAATATCTTCACAGGCTCCTGAGGTAGACGGATACACATACATAAAAAGAGATAGGGAGCTTATCCTTGGAGACTTAATAGATATAAAAATTACTGACGCTGATATTTACGATCTATACGGAGAAGTAATCGAGTAAAATCTATCTTCTTAGCTCTAAAACTTCTCTCCTATGCTTTAAAACAATACCGAAGCTAATAAAATAAGTGCATGAACCCATTCCCGAAAGACTGGGAATCGTAGCAGCTTCCGAAAGTTTAATCGTCCCCGTTTGCATCAAACATCTGGCGTATTCCGTAGGTGGTATTTCTCTCGGCCGGGATACGTCCTATCTCCCTGGTCAGGCGGCGAAACTCCTCAGGTGGGAAATACTGCCCGTAGTTTGCCCCTGCGGAGCGCGATATCTGCTCTTCCATCAATGTCCCGCCGAAATCATTGGCGCCAGCTGTGAGTGAGAACTGAGCAAACTCAGGGCCCTGCTTTACCCAAGAGACCTGAATGTTATTAATCCATCCTCTGAGCATTAACCTGGACACTCCATACATCTTTAACTGATCAAGATCAGTCGGGCCCTCAGCTACTTTTCCTTTTGAGTGCTTAAAGAGTCTCGTGTTCCACGGGATAAATCTGAGAGGAACGAATTCCGTGAATCCCCCGGTCTCTTTTTGAATATCCCTTAAGATACCAATGTGCATTGCCCAATGCACAGGTCTGTCCACATGGCCGTACATTATAGTCGAAGTAGTGTGCATGCCTGATTTATGAGCTTTTTTTACAATCCTTATCCAGGCTTCAGTAGGCATTTTCCTGGGAGCTATAATTTTTCTAACTTCTTCTACGAGTATTTCGGCAGCAGTTCCAGGGAAAGTGTTATGTCCTACATCTTTAAGTTTTTCGATGAACTCTTCTTCTTCGATACCAAGTGATTCCGCACCATAAAAAATTTCAAATGGAGAAAAAGCATGTGTATGCATCTCGGGAACTGCTTCTTTAACAGCCTTTATTAATTCAATATAGAAATTGCCGTCTATATCAGGGTGCATACCGCCCTGCATACAAACTTCTGTAGCGCCTATTTCCCACGCCTCTTTTACCCTGTCGGCAATCTCGTCCATGCTAAGAAAGTAAGCCCTTTCATCACCTTCGGGAGCCATAAAATTACAGAAGCCGCAGTATGTATTGCATATATTTGTAAAATTAATATTTCTATTCACAACGTATGTGACGACATCACCTACGTCTTCTTTCCTTATTTCATCAGCGGCAATCGCAAGTGCTGAAATCTCATCCAAGTCTTCAATATTAAATAATGCTTCCCCTTCTTCAACAGATATTTCATCTCCGACAAGGGCTTTATTAATAATTCGGGCAGCCGTCCCGTTAACCTTTGATAAAAGGCTATCAAGACCCATGCTTCTATTTTCCTCAATTCTATCTATTGTTTCTTTAATATCAGCCATTTGGCACCTCTTCAAGTGGGACGTAACCGTCTTTATCTACAAAATCTACTACACGTTTGAGCACTTCTTTATCAATAAATTCATTGTCTATAAATTCAGGATATACCGGGAGCCTCTCCCTAAGTGTAAATCCTAGCTCTTTAACCATGTCCTGCATTATTTCAAGCTTTGGCCACGGAGCCTCTGGATTAACATAGTCAATTGTTACCGGTGAAACACCTCCAAGATCGTTTATACCGGCATCTATAAATAACGGATATGTTTCCGGATTCAAATTGGGCGGTATCTGTATATTCATTTTTTCGCCGAAAACTAGTCTTGAAATTGCAACCAGCTTTAGCATCTCTATAAAACTCGGAGGAGGATACTTCTCCATCATAATCCCGGGTTTTGGACTGAAATTCTGAAGAATAATCTCTTGGACGTGACCATACTTATCCTCAAGTTCTTTAAGGGCAAGAAGAGAATCTATCCTTTCCTCCCATGTCTCCCCTATTCCTACCAATATTCCAGAGGTCCATGGGATCCTGAGTTCTCCTGCAAGCTCCATTGTTTTCATTCTTAGTTTGGGCACTTTATCTGGACACCTATTATGCGCCTCGCCCTTTTTTAATAACCTGGGGCTTATATTCTCAAGCATAAGTCCCATGCTCGGGTTAGATGCTCTAAACCCAAGGAGTTCCTCGCTTGTCGCCAAACCCAGGTTGGTGTGGGGGAAAATATTTTCTTTGAGCCCGGCCTCCCCCATTGCGATCAGATAATCAGCAGTACTTTCATGGCCAAGTTTTTGCAGCGCCTCTTTATAAACCGGATATTTAAGCTCAGGCTTATCGCCGGTTACAAATAGCAGCTCAGTACACCCCAGCTCCGCCCCCTTTTTTGCCAAATCCAATACTTCATCAGGACTCATAAAAAGGGGCCCTTCGCCTGGCTCAAATTTAAAAGTACAGTATCCACAGTGATTGCGGCATATTTGAGTCAACGGGACAAATACGTTCTTTGAATACGTGAGAACCTTACCTTTTCCTCTGTCTCGCAACTTAGCAGCGGTTAAAAGCAAGTAGGGGATTTCATCTCTTTCAATATTTACGAGATAAAGAGCGTCTTCACGGTTAATAACAGCACCTGACGCCGCTTTATCCAATATCGCGGAAAGGCTTTTTGAAGGACCGTTCAACAACGGCCCGCACTCAAGAGAATTAAGTACATTTTCATAATCTCTATTAATAGAAGTCATATTAATTTTAGAAAATTTCCCCAACAAATTATAAAGAAATAAAGGATCAATAACCGCCATGAACTCCAACTTATCCCCCATATACTCGCACAAACGGGACATTCTTGTCAAACATAATTAGTATGCAACATTTTGGGAGTTATTCAAATAAATTATTAGATCAATTCCAGGATGGATGAAGCCAGCGTAGCTGACTTTTTCTTATCAGACATCACCGTATCTGCTACTAAAGTTTTTAGACCCATATCACTTATTGCCTGATTTTCATGAGCATCTTCTAAATCTATAACCATAGTGTCTAAGAAATCACAATAGAGTCTTGCCACTTGCGCTGAAGAAACCTCAAGACCAAGACCACTCATTAACCTATCGGCCGGCCCTTTTAACGGCACTCCGCCCACAAGCGGGCTAATGGCAATAATTTCAGCTTGAGTTGTTTTAAGCGCTTCTCTCACCCCTTTGACTTGAAGTATGGGACCAATACTGATTATGGGATTGCTCGGGCAAAGAATTACCGCTCGCGCCTTTTCAATTGATTCAATGACACCGGGGGACGGACTTGCGTGATCAATATTGCGAATCGTAACCCGGCAAACCTCGGGTTTCATCCTTCTTTTCACGAGATATTCCTGAAAATGCATCTCTCCTTCGTTAGTTTGAATCCATGTCTCAACGTCCTGGTCGGTCATTGGCATGATCTTTAAATTACGGGACAGCTCAAAAGCGTCTGATATTTTTGAGGCAATCTCAGTAGCCGTAAATCCACTGTTTCTTAAACGGGTCCTGTAAATATGGGTTGCTATATCCTTATCTCCAATATTAAACCATGTATCAAGACCAAATCTCTCCAGCGACTCTAAGGATATAAACGTATCCCCCTCTAAACCCCATCCCTTTTTCTTATCTATTACACCTGAGAGACGGTAGATTACCGTATCTACATCAGGGGATATGTAGAGTCCATTTAAACATATATCGTCACCTGTGTTGACAATAATGTTTAATGTCTCGGTTTCAATTACGCTAGAAAGGCCTTCTAAGAACTTAGCGGCCCCAACACCGCCTCCAAGAGCAGTTATCATAAGGATTGTTCCTTAAAAGTAGGTAGAATTAGAATTATTATCCACTTAATTTTATTAAGAATTTAAGGTGGGTTTAGAGTATTTGAGCGAGCCGAAACTGTCAAGTAAAGGGCATCTATATGTTAACATATCGTTTCACCCGAGCTTGAGCTATATTCAAGTTTCAGTCAATTGGAATTAAAGGGTATTATAGTAATCCATTATTCACACACGTTCTTGAAACTGTGGGGCAAGTGGGATAGATTTTATTACAAATAAATAATAGAGGGGAATACTGAATATGAGTCTTGACAGTATTAGAAGAAGACATAGATGGCTTACATTAACTATACTGTTTTTTATTTCCGTTGCTTTCATTTTAGGAATCGGGTCTTTCGTAACAGGTTTTGGGGATGGTACCAGCTCCAGTAGAGGTTCCGCAGCCGATATTAACGGTGAAGAAATAAGTCTTTCGGAATACTATAGAGTAAGAGACAATTTGAGAAGACAGTACGGACAGCAGGGAGAGGAACTGCCCCAGGCTGCAATAGATTTCATAAACATGTCTGCTTTAAATCAGCTCATTGATTTAAAACTCCTTGCCCAAAAAGCCGAAGAACTTGGTTTCAGAATCACTGACCAGGAACTTGGTGAATCTATTAGATCCAACCCTGCTTTTCAGGTTGACGGTCAATTCGTAGGCACTGAGGACTACCAAAATTTTATAGAGCAAGGACTGAACGAGGATATTGGCACTTTTGAGAAATCCTACAAACAACAACTACTCGCTCAAAAATTGCTGGGCTTCATTAATGAAACGATAATGGTCACGGATGAGAAATTATTTAATCTCTATAATATGCAAAATGAGAAGGTTAATCTTAATTACATAGAGTTTTCCAGCGAAGATTTCGCTGATTCCGATACTCCAACGGATGAGGAAATAGAGAAATATTATCAAGGCAGGAAAGCTAATTTCAAAACCGATGAACTAAGGCAAATTCGCTACATAGTTCTTGAACCCGAAACTTTTGAAAACCGTGTCCAGATATCCAATGAGGAGCTTAGCGCCTACTACAATGCATATCCGGAAGAATTCCAATCTGAGGATGGAACAACTCTTTCTTTTGAAGAAGCGAAAAACGATGTCGAGTCCAACTTAAAAAGCCAAAAAGGGGAAGTAGTTCGTCAGGAGTTTCTAGAAAACATTGAGCTATCTCAGAATCCAGACAAGAGCATTGATCAGATAGCAAAAGAAAACGGGGTTGAGTCAATTAGTGAAAGTGCCCCCTTTCTAAGATCAGACAGAACTGGCGACATTCCGCCTCAAATTGTAAACCGGGCTTTTACCGGACTTCAGGGAAAGACAAGCGTAGTGCCGGTAGGCACAACAATCTGGGTGATGGAAGTAAGTGAAATTTCCGAGCCCCGCGAAAAGACTTTAGATGAAACCAAACCGGAAATTATATCGGCGCTTAAAAATCAAAAATCTAATGACCAGGCAAGAAAAAAAGCTGATGAAACACTAAACAAGTTAAAATCAGCCAAGAAAGAAGAGATTGCGGCAAAGGCTAAGGAATTAGGCGTTAATCTTAATGAGACCGGCCCTTTCACCCGGCTGGAGAAAATACCCGAAATCAATCTTGAACAAATAAGATCTGAAGTCTTTGAGATTGATGAGAATTCTACGGTTTTGGAAAAAGTATATCAAAACAATAACAATTTTTATGTAGTAATCTTCAAAGAAAAAACGAGCGCTGATCCCGGAGACTTCGAACAGCAAAAAGAAGAATTAAAAGAACAAGAGCTTCAAACACAAAGAAGGGATCTAATGCAAAAATGGCTACAGAATCTAAGGCGGGAAGCTAAAATTGTACCAAACAACAATCTATTTCCTGTACAGGGATAGTTAAAAAATAAAGAACGAACAAGTACAATAGATTTGAAAAGTAATAGAAATTTGAAAATAATGGTTGAATAAAATAATGGCCCTGTTCAATCTATAATTATAGCTGTACCAATAAAACATGAAAATAACATCCCTTGAGATCAATGGTTTTAAGTCCTTTTATAACAAAACCAGAATAAGATTTCATAACCAACTAAGCGCAATTGTAGGTCCAAACGGCTGTGGCAAATCAAACATCATTGATGCCATAAGGTGGATACTCGGTGAGCAGAATCCCCGCCAGCTGAGAGCAGAGGTTATGGAGCAGCTCATATCAAACGGCAGCGAATTTTTAAAACCACTCGGAATGGCAGAAGTATCATTAGTGCTCGAGCAGGTTCCTAATTACAATTTTGAGGAAGTTGAAATCAAGCGCAGGATATTTAGGTCCGGGGAAAGCGAATATTCCCTAAATGGGGTGTCCTGCAGACTAAAAGATATTACCGACATATTTATTGACACAGGATCAGGCGCCCGCTCGCACTCGATAATAGGACAGGGCAGCGTAGATAAGCTCATCACGGCTAAACCTGAAGAAAAAAGAACTTTGATTGAAGAAGTTGCAGGGATCAGAAAATATAAGATTAGAAGGCGCGAAACTGAGACAAGGATAAAAACTACAAAAGAAAACCTTAGCCGTATTCAGGATATGACTAATGAAGTCAAACGGCAGATGGACACTCTCAGTCAGCAGGCCAGGCAAGCTGAGGAATTCAGAGGAATATCCGAGGAAGCGAGAAAGCTTGAATCTACAATACTAAATACAAAACTTTATACGCTAGGGAAAAGAAAAAATACGATACTAGAGGAAAAAACTAAAATTGAAAAAACAATTTCTGAAACCGAAAGAGATTCATTCCAGATTACTAACCACTTGAAAACTTTAAATGTACAATTCACAAATTTAGAAGAATCCTTAAAAGACTTAGAAACAGAGACATATAGAACAAGAACGAACCTCCAAACAAAAGCATCTTCACAGGAACTCTTAAAAAATGAATCCTCCAGTATTGATAAATTCATTGAGAAAATAGAGAGCGAAGCAGTATTGCTAACAAATGAGACAGAAAGAATTGCAGAGCAGCTTCAATCTAAAAGAGACATGTCCAAACATGTAAAAGATGACCTAGAGAAAGAGGAGGCATCAATTTCTGAGAAGGAAAACACCCTCTCAACCCTAAAATCTAAATATGCCCAAACTCGTGACGAGCTCAGGGATATTAGAACCGCATTATTTAAAACGCTTAATGAATATAGTTCTCTAAAAGGCTCGGCGCTTGGACACGAAAAAGAACTAAAGGAGTTACAATCCAGAAAATCTCTTATAGAAAATGAATATGAGGAGATTATTCAAGAGAAAAAGAGTGCCGCGGGGGACATATTAAAACTTGAAAACATTTCTAAAGAAAATGAAACCAGAAAACAAAATATTACTGAAACCAATGACAAGCTGGCTCTAACTCTATCTTCCTTAAATGAGAAGCAAAGATTGGTAATTGAGAAAAGTGACTCTTTAAAAGAAGAGCTTAATGAGTTGAGCTCAAGACTTAACGCACTAAAACAGATCCAGTCCAACTATGAATGGCTGCCCGAGGGTATTAGAAATTTCATTATACACAATAAAGGACGAGGGGTTCTGGGAACTTTTTCAGATTTTATTTCAGTACCTGAGGGGTACGAAAAAGCTGTGGAAGCGGCTTTAGGAGATACTTTGAAATGGATTTTAGTCGATGAGAGTTCACAAGCTTTAAAAGCGATAAACTCTTTAAAACAAGACTCTATCGGAAGAGGTACTTTCGTATCGATAAAAGACGAAAGGATGAATACTGAGATTTACAAAAGCACGGGAAACATAAAATCCCTTTTTGATACTGTCAGGGTTGAGAACATAAAAAGCAATATTATAGAGAGAACTCTTAAGAGAGTTTTCTTAGTATCCACTATAGATGAAGCCCTCCAAGCCCGAAGAGAAGTAAATGAAAATGCGTCTTTTGTCACCCTTGATGGAGATTTTCTGCACTCAAACGGGGCAATTTCGGGGGGACCCACGCAACCCGGCGTACTCGAGAGAAAACGGGAGATTGAGAATCTGAGTGCTGCAATAGAAAAACTTCAAGCAGAGATAGAGAGCATTGCTTCAGAAATCGAAGTAAACGATAGGGAAATCCAAAACATAAATGATAGAATCAAGGACTACAGCAACCGCTTAATAGAAATAGATATAAAAGAGGCTGAGACAAGAAAAGATATATTTAACCTCAAAGGATATTTGGAAAAAATAGAAAAAAGGATTGAGCTTGTCGCCAAAAATCTTGAGCAAATAGGCAGTGAAATTGGCGAAAGATCAATTTTTATTGACGAATCAAATTCCAAAATTGAAGTGCTTGATATTGAAAAAATTGATCTTGAACACAGATTAGTGGCAATCGAAGAGAAAATTCAACATGAGGAACAGGACGAGAGAAAGCTTGAGAGGGATATAGCGGACCTCAAAGTCACATGCGCGTCGCTCAGGGAAAAAGAAAGAAGTTTATATGAAGACCTGGTAGAGCTTGATATCCGAAGAAACGATATTAACAAAAGAATAGAGATCGAATCTAGCACAATAGAAGAAAAAAAACGGGAGAAACTAAGTCTAATAGAAAAAGAAGGGAGTACTGTTATTGAAATTAATGACCTTGAGAACAAACTCAAAGAAAAAGAAGAAAAACTAACATTAAGAAATGACGAAAGGCGAAAATTACAGGAAGACATTACAATCACGAGTGAGAAGAGGGAAAACCTAAATTCACATCTGTCTGACACACGTCTTAAAAACAATTCTCTTGAGATTGATCTAAACAGTGTACAAATCGAGATTGAGAATATAACCGATACTCTTAGGAGAAATGACTCGTTTGATATGGACAACAAGACTGAAATGAGTCCACAAGAGGAACAAGAGTTATTGGAGCTTGATCTAAATATTGAAGAACCCAGACTAAGAAGGCTTCAGCAAAAGATTGAAAAATTCGGCCCGGTTAACCTGTTGGCTCCCGAGGAATACAATAAATTAGAAGAGAGATACACTTTCTTAACAGAGCAGATGGATGATCTCATACAAGCAATTTCGTCTTTAGGTAAGGCAATTAGCAAAATAGACAAGGAATCGGAGAAAAGATTCAAAGAAGCTTTTGAAATCATGGATGAAAAATTCCAAGAGATCTTTGCCCGCTTATTTAGGGGTGGGGAAGGAAAATTAGTTCTTACTGATCCGGACGACATACTCGAGACCGGAGTTGAAGTAATGGTAAGACCCAGGGGGAAAAAATTTCAATCCATCAATTTGCTATCAGGGGGGGAAAAAGCTCTATCGGCAATAGCGCTAATTATATCAGCCTGCCTAATTAAACCTGCGCCCTTTTTACTCTTTGATGAAATTGACGCACCCCTGGATGACAAGAACACATCCTATTTTATGGAGCTTATTAAGGAAATAGACAAGAATTCTCAAGTAGTTTTAATTAGTCACAACAAAAAAACAATGCAGGAAGTAAATTCTCTAATCGGAATCACCTCTAATAAGTCAGGAACTTCCACAGTAGTTTCAGTAGAACTTAATTGAATTTTGACGCTTAATGATTAAGTTCTATTAGAGCAATTTTTACCAAAACACATTTTATATTCATAGAGATTAAATCTAGAAAGCAAGGAGTTTAATAACGTATATGTCACCGCAACAATACGAAATTTCACTATAAAACGAATAAAATCATGCAATTTGTTATACATATGTTTTACCCTTATACTTTAATCGGTTCTTATTTTTCGGAGGTTTATTAAAAAATGATTTCTTACTTAATGAAAAAGATTGTGGGCTCTCAGAACGAAAGGGAGATAAAGAAACTTGCTTCTGCTATTGATGTTGTTAATGAACACGAAGCGGCCTTATTAGAACTATCAAACTCCGCTCTAAAAGAAAAAACAGACGCTTTCATAGAAAAAGTAAAGAACAGTTTGAATGGAAACGCCGATCTTGAAGATGAGGGACATGCGGAAATATTAGAAAACACACTTGAGGAAATACTTCCCGAAGCATTTGCCACAGTAAGAGAAGCAGCGCGTAGAACACTTGGAATGCGGCCTTTTGATGTTCAGCTAATAGGCGGTCTAGTCCTTCATCAGGGAAAAATTGCGGAGATGAAAACTGGTGAGGGAAAAACACTAGTCGCGGCCCTCCCCCTCTACCTAAACGGCCTTACAGGTTTGGGGGCACACCTTGTTACTGTTAACGATTATCTTGCAAGACGTGACGCAACATGGATGGGGTCAATTCATAAACTCTTGGGCCTTTCTGTGGGTGTAGTAAACCATGAGGTTTCTTACTTGATAGAGTGGGAGAACCCCGAAAAAGCTCAAAACGCTATTGATAACAACTTGAGCGTATGGCCAAACGAGTACGCAGATCTGGATATTCCCCCTGAAAAGAACTTGGATGTGCTATCCGCTTTCAAAACTACGCTTGTCGAATGCTCCAGGAAAGAGGCTTACGGAGCACATATCACTTACGGAACAAATAACGAATTCGGCTTTGATTACCTAAGAGACAACATGAAATTCTCTCTTGATGATTATGTACAGAGGGAACACAATTTTGCAATCGTGGACGAGGTAGACAGCATATTAATTGATGAGGCGAGAACCCCTCTGATTATTTCAGGACCGTCTGAAGATTCTACAGAGCGTTACTACGAAATTGATAAGATAATAAGAATGTTAAAACCGGAGGTTGACTTTACCATTGATGAAAAGACAAAGCAGGTTACCCCTACTGAAGAGGGTTCAACAAAAGTCGAAAAAGCTCTAGGTGTAACAAATATGTATGACCCGGCAAATTTGGAGCTCCTGCACCATGTAATTCAGGGCCTTAGGGCACACAATCTGTTTAATCGCGACGTCGAATATATGATTAAGGACGGCAAGGCGATAATCGTGGATGAATTCACGGGAAGGCTAATGCCCGGAAGGCGTTGGAGCGACGGTCTGCACCAGGCGGTTGAAGCGAAAGAAGGAATAGAGATAGAGAATGAGAATCAGACCCTGGCCACTATTACGATCCAGAATTACTTCCGCATGTATAGAAAATTAGCCGGTATGACCGGTACTGCCGATACCGAAGCGTTTGAGTTTAAGAACATCTACAAGCTCGACGTGAATGTAGTTCCCACTCATAAGCCAATGATAAGGGATGACAGAAACGATTTAATTTATAAAACTGAAAATGAGAAGTTCAATGCTGTAGCAGAAGAGATAAAAGAGCTTAATGAACAAGGACGCCCAATACTTGTGGGAACCACTTCGATTGAGAAATCGGAGAGGCTCCATAATATGCTAACAAAGCTCAAAGTAAAACATCAAGTTCTAAATGCAAAACAGCACGAAGGTGAAGCTGGAATTGTAGCACAGGCTGGTAGAATCGGCGCTGTCACGATTGCGACTAACATGGCTGGAAGAGGAACGGATATCATCCTCGGAGGAAACCATGAACACCTGGCAAACGAAATTCTACAAAAAGAATACAAAGTAGATCAAGCCGAAGCTGATCCCGAACTATATGAAGAGGCCATGCTTAGGGCCAGAGCAATCTGCGATGAGGACAAGAAAAGAGTGCTTGAGATGGGAGGCCTTCATATAATTGGAACGGAAAGGCATGAATCAAGAAGAATAGACAATCAGCTTAGGGGAAGAGCTGGAAGACAGGGAGATATGGGTTCTTCACGTTTCTTTGTATCGCTTGAGGATGATTTGATGAGAATCTTCGCATCCGAAACAATCACTAAAATCATGGACAAACTCGGCTGGGAGGAAGGAGAGCCGATTGAGCATAAAATGATCAGCAAGTCTATTGAGAACGCTCAGAAAAAAGTTGAAGGACATAACTTCGACATCAGAAAACATCTACTAGATTATGACGATGTTCTAAATACCCAAAGAGACGTTATCTACACAAAGAGGAAAGATTTCCTGGCTGGCGGGGAGAACCTAAAAGAAAATTTATTTGAGATGGCCGATGATATCGCAGACGATTTAGCAGAAGCTACATTGCCGGAAAAAATAAACTCAGACATTATGGATCTCGGAGAATTAAAAGAATCCCTTCACGCACTGTTTAATATAGAGATTGGCTTTGAGGATTTACCCAAAGATGCTGTTAAGAGAGAATATGTTTCCGAATATATACAAAATAAAGTGCATGAATATTATGAACAAAAAGAGCAGGACATTAGCAGTGAGACCATGCGGCAGATCGAAAGATTCGTCATGCTGCAGACAGTTGATTACCTGTGGAAAGACCACCTTCTCAACATGGACCATCTAAGAGAAGGTATTGGGCTTCGAGGCTATGCTCAGAAAGACCCGCTACATGAATACAAGAGAGAGGGTTACGAGATGTTTGGTCAGCTTATCTACCGACTAAGCAACGATGTCTGCGAGAAACTCTTTAGAGTCCAGCCGGTCAGTGAAACAGATATGGAAAGGCTGGAGAAAAGACGGAGAGCTGAGCAGCAGAAAATGGTTTTAAGCAGAGGAGAGGGGGAAGAGGAAGAAAAGAAGAAGCCTATAAAAAGACAAGAGAAGAAAATAGGCAGAAACGATCCTTGCCCATGCGGAAGCGGCAAGAAATATAAAAAGTGCCATGGAAAGGCATAGGGGAAATAAAGGTTAACAACTTATGAATAACAGACAAATTAATTTCTATCAGTTCAAGGGAAAACCGCCGTTCTATGTTTTCCCGCTTATATTTATTTTGGTTTTATTAGTAATTGGAGTATTGGCTATTTTTGGACTGTTCATAGGAATAGCAGTAGCGATTGGAGTAATAGTGCTAACAGTACTTAGGTTTATTACATCTTTTGGCAGCAAGAAAAAAGAACCGGTCACCAGTAGAGAAGACGGCGATACCACTACGATTACTTTAGATGAAAGTGATTACGAGATAATTGAGAAGGAAAAGAAACCTTAGCGCTCTTCTAAGACACTTCCTGGATTTCGCTTGCCAGATTAAAATCTTTTTCAGTCAACCCGCCCTCGCTATGGGTCGATAGAGTAATAGTTACCTTACTGTATTCAATTAGAATATCCGGATGGTGATCAACTCTTTGGGCAAGAATAGCAACTTTGGTTACAAATCCCATGGATTCTACGAAGTTTTTGAATTTAAACTGTTTAACAATCCGGTTCCCTTCATGTCCCCAGCCTTCCAGGTTTGAAAGATACTCAGCAATTTCATTTTCAGACAACAGAGCCATAACCTCCCCCCTTTTTACATAAAATAATGAATACACACTGGATAGTCAAAGAAATGTAATTTAAGTTAATAACTATGCAGAGAGTTTTCATCGCGGTAGGCTCGAATCTCGGAGATAAGATAGATAGCTGCAAAGAAGCCATAAATCAAATCGCAGGATTGTGTGAAATTGTCAAAATCTCCTCTCTTTATGAAACAGAGCCCGTGGGTAATGAGAATCAGCCAAATTTCATAAACTGCGTGGCTGAAATCAACACTGACCTTTCTCCTCATGAACTGCTCAAAAGGCTTAATTTAATCGAAGAAAAACTGGGACGGGTAAGAGACGAGAAATGGGGACCCAGAACAATTGATCTGGACATAATTTTCTACAACGACCTTATTATGAGAGATGACAATTTAATTATCCCTCACCCAAGAGCTCACCTAAGACGATTTGTGCTTGAGCCGCTTTGCGAGATTGCCCCTGAGTTTATTCATCCAGAGTTCAATCTTTCTGTATCAGAGCTTCTTACAAAAATCGAAGATGATAAAGAAGTAATAAAACTAGACAAACCATTCACATTTTCTCAACAGTAATCCACAATTAACCAACAGCATAAGCACATAAATTCAAGAAAGCTGTCCACAGTCGCTCCAGAACATGAACAAACTAAAACTACAATGATTAGAGCTAGTTAAAGCTTAACAGAAACGAATTTTGAGTGTTAATGTGAATAGAATTTGGTTCTATTGAGACAAAGTTATCCACAGAACTAAAAGATATAAGGTATTTGGATTCTAGAAAACAAAGGCCCCTATTGAACTGAATTTTTTGCCGACTCAAGCGTGTTCCAAAGGAGCATGGATATAGTCATGGGCCCTACTCCACCAGGAACTGGTGTGATGTAGGAAGCTTTTTGTGACACCGCCTCAAAATCGACATCTCCTGTGAGCTTGCCTTCTTCGTTCCGGTTTATCCCGACATCTATTACCACCGCACCTTCCTTCACCATATCTGCGGTAATAAAGTTAGCGCGCCCAATGGCGGCAACCAGTATATCAGCTCTCCTGGTTACCTCATCAAGCGGTTTGGTCCGTGAATGGCAGATAGTTACTGTAGCGTGGCGGTGAAGTAAAAGCATTGAGACGGGTTTCCCGACTATATTGCTTCTGCCGACAATTACAGCCTGTTTACCTTTTATGTCTATATCATAGAACTCAAGCATCTTGATAATCCCATGAGGAGTGCAGGAGATAAACCTCGGATTGCCTTCGACAAGAAGCCCTACATTGTAGGGGTGAAAACCGTCAACGTCCTTTAGAGGAGATACGGCTCTTAGAACCTTTGATTCATTTATATGATCAGGGAGCGGGAGCTGTACTAATATGCCGTGAATATTGGGATCGTTATTGAGCTTATCAACGAGTAGAAGAAGCTCTTGTTCTGTGGTTTCAGCGGGAAGCTTGTGCTCCTCTGAGTGCATACCGGCATTAGCGCATGCTTTTCTTTTATTTCTCACATAAATCTCCGATGCCGGATCTTCACCCACCAGTACCGCGGCAAGCCCGGGCGTTATGCCGGTTTCTTCCTTAAGCTTTTCCACTCCTTGTGCAATTTGCGCTCTTATATGTTCTGATACCTTCTTTCCGTCTATTATTTCAGCCATAGCAAGCTCCTTCTACTTAATTTTCCAAAAATGATTCAAAGGACCATGTCCACTACCAAGATCAAATGAATTTTGTATAGCAAATGTTACATAGTCTTTTGCTTCTTTTACAGCTTTAACTGTCGGATACCCTTTGGCCAATCCTGCACAAATCGCTGCCGAATACGTACACCCGGTGCCATGAGTGTTTTTAGTTTCAATCCTTGCAGATTTAAATTCATGGAAATCATCACCGTCATATAGAACATCTATGGCGTCAGAGGATTTATCAAGATGCCCGCCCTTTATAAGAACATTTTCAGGACCTAACAATTTTATTTTTCGGGCTGCTTCTTTCATAGCCTCTATAGAGGAAATCTCTATGTTGGAAATCACCTCTGCTTCGGGAATATTAGGCGTGACTACGAAAGCATGAGGCAAAAGCTCCTTAATTAATGTTTGCACAGCATCTGATTCCAACAAAACATCTCCACCCTTTGCTATCATCACCGGATCTAATACGATGTTCTTTAATCCGTGCTCACTTATTTTTCCTGCTACGCACGAGACAATCTCTTTGGTTGAGAGCATACCGATTTTTACCGCGTCAACCCCTATGTCTTTTACAACCGCGTCTATCTGAAGCTCAATAAACTCAGGGGATAAATTGTTTATACCCAAGACTGATTGTGTATTCTGAGCGGTAACAGAAGTTACGGCGGACATGCCGAAAACTCCTAAGGCGGCAAATGTCTTCAAATCGGCCTGAATCCCAGCGCCGCCGCTGGAATCTGAACCCGCAATTGTAAGCGCTCTTGGAACTATTTGACTCACCGGGCTTTATTCTACAAACATTTTAGAACGTTTACAAACGCGGTCATGATAACCTCTAGACTTAATTAAAAATGGATGTAATATATATTCCACATTAAATTTCCCTAAGGAGATGTTGCGGTTATGGCTCAGAATTTAGAAAACGAAGAAGTTATGTTTCCCGAACTATTTGCATTTGATGACGCTGGTAAAGTTAGGCTGGTTGCAGGCTATTCAAAGGAATCCGACAATTATACCTTTCCTAAATACATGGCTGACCCCATAAGTTTTTCAGACGAAATAGAAGAGAAGATGCTTAGTGCTGAAGGAGAGCTTCATTCTTTCACAGTCGTAAGAAGAAGCATGCCGGAGTTTCCAGTACCATACGCGTTGGCATTGGTCGACTTTCCGGAGAAAGTAAGAGTCATGGCGCAAGTTGAAGTGGATGACCCTGAAAGTCTTAAAATAGGCGAGAAAATGGGTGTAACGGTAGGAACAGTGAAGAAGACCAAAGACGGGAAAGAAGTTAAATCATACAAGTTCTATCCCATAAAAAAGAAGTAGTAGTAACCGATTAGGTAAACAAAGAGCATTTTCCCGGCTTTAAGAATCCAAAAACTGGCATTATTAAATTCACAAGACAAGAGCTATGTGCTGTTCAAGTACAGACATAGCTCTTGTTTTTATTTATACCGACTAAAGAGCCATACAAGCTTAGACTTTGAACTAGAACCGAAGGTTCGTTTAAAAATGCGGGAAAGAGCAGCAAATCGTAAGCAAATCTTTATTGTTTACTTCTTCGGGTTAATCATATACTCTAAATATAGACTGTATTGAGCAGCATATATGAACAAAATCCTCTTGTTGGTACTAGCGTTTCCAATATTACTTTTAATTCAAGCGAACACATCCTATTCGATAGATACGTACGGCACTTTTGCCGACGACGGCCTGCAGGCGACCGACGAGAATGGATTGCTTTCAGTGGAAGTCTCTAAATCTAGCTTACATCTGATTCTCTTAGGAACAATTACTCAGGGAACAGCTACAAAAGCATTGATAAAAAATCCGGTTACCGGGGAACTTGGGAAATATATGGAAGGGGACACCCTGGATCTCATTAACACAGATAATGTTAAGGTGCTCGAGATCTCAAACTGTATGATTCTTATAGAAAGGTCCGGGAATCATGAGACGCTTGAGTGTAAGAATAAAATGCCAACAGTGGTTTTTAACCGTTCCGCACTTGCAAAATATAAAATAGTTAAACCGGGAAGCGGAGCAAATATATCAAACGGCTTTGCAACAGAATATGATAGGGATATTATACTGATCAGTGAAAAACACGACGTAGACCCTTATCTGGTAAAAGCAGTCATAAAAGCTGAATCAAACTTCGATCCCGATGCCGTATCTCCAAAAAACGCTCAGGGAATCATGCAGCTAATACCGGGGACGGCAAGTGATTATGGAGTTGATGACCCGTTTGACGCTAAAGAAAACATGGAGGGCGGAGTTCAACATCTAAAAGATTTACTTGATTACTTTGACGGAGACCTTAAGTTATCTCTCGCCGCTTATAATGCGGGTAAAGGCTCTGTAATAAAACACGGCTTCACGATCCCTCCTTACCCTGAAACAACTAACTATATTTCAAAAGTGCTTGAATACTATAAGCATCTCAAAACAAAGAATTACGCATCTAGAAAATAAATCCTGGTTCAAGATCCCTTATTTTTAATAATTGGCCTTAAAGAAGAAGTCCTACATTCCAGGGATATTTACAGCTCTAATATCCTTAATTTTTATAGACTCTCTAAAATGCATTGACAAGGTGGGATAGTTATTTACAATAATAAGTTTGCTAAATCATACAGAGGGCCCATAGCTCAGTTGGTTAGAGCGGCGGACTCATAATCCGTTGGTCCCTGGTTCGAGTCCGGGTGGGCCCAGAAATTAACAATTTTTCATTACTTCACAGTTTTTCATTACTTTATGGATAAAAAAGACGAGATAACAAACTACCCAATTATTAACATCCAGGTGATTTTTTCACCCCAAAGAAGTTCCACTAAGTATAATTATTCAAAATATACGACAAACGCAGTATGGAGGGATAAATGAGAGAACAAATCTCAGTTCTCGAGGTGCTCCAACAGATAGATATGGAGCTTAGCGAACTAGAAGTACACTTAACAGAATACCCAAAAAAAATATCCGACTTTGAACAAGAACTTCAATCCTCAAAAGAATCAATATTAGAGATTAATAACAAGAAAGAAGAATTCCTAAAAGTAAAATCAGAACTAGAGAATGGGCTAAGCCAGAATGAAGAAACGATAAAAAAGTCTGAAGAAAGACTTTTTGAAATAAAGACCCATAAGGAATACCAGGCTCTCCAAAAAGAAATCGCTGAGACCAAAAGAATGAGTTATGACCTAGAAGAAAAACTTTTGGACGAAATGGAAAAGATTGAAAAACTTGAGGCTCAAATTACTAAAAAGAATGAAGAGTTAGCAGAGAAAGAAAACGATTACCAAGAAAAGATCAGCGATTATAAAGAGAAATTAGAGGAAATAAAAATTGCTTATGAACCAAAGGTGGAAGAAAAAGTAAAACTTGTACAAACAATAAGTCCGGAAATACTTCCCCTCTACGAAAAGATTAAAACAAGAAATGGAGAAGTGCTTGCCATTGCTAAAAATGAGGTGTGCACGGGATGCAACATGAATCTTCCTGCGCAGCTGTTTAATGAAATATTGACTCTATCAAGAATCATACAGTGTCCAAGTTGTAAGAAAATCCTTTACTGCGAAGAAGAATCAAAGAGTGAAACTGAGACAGAATAGACTCCCCATAGAGGATTTGGATAATAGCCCTGTAGAGATATACATTGACGGCGCCGCGAGGGGAAACCCCGGCAATTCCGGAATAGGAGTTCTAATCCGGGAGACTAAAGAGAAAGAGCGTGAAATAAAGAAGTACTTAGGAACACAAACTAACAATCAGGCAGAATATACAGCCCTTATTACAGCGCTTGAATCAGCAAACGACCTTAAAGATAAACAAATAAAGATCTTTACCGACTCACTATTGGTAGCCAACCAAATTAACGGAGTCTGGAAGGTCCGTCATCCGGAAATCCTTACACTTAACAAAAAAGCCAAGCATCTGTTACAAAACTTTAAGAATATAACGATACAGCACATCCCAAGAGAGCTTAACCACGAAGCGGATAGACTTGCAAACCTGGCAATCGATGAATATCTTTAAATATAGAAACAAGTGAGCTGGGCAATCGCTGGTTTTTGCATTAATGCAGAAACTGGAGGAAAGTCCGAACTCCAGAGGGCAGAGCGCTGGGTAACACCCAGGTGTCGCGAGGCAATGGAAAGTGCCACAGAAAACAAACCGCCTAAGTTTTTCGCTATGAAGAACCGGTAAGGGTGAAAAGGTAGTGTAAGAGACTACCGCGTGGGTTGGCAACAACACACGGCACGGTAAACCCCGCTCGGAGAAAGACAAAATAGGGAAGTGCTTTTTCTCAGGAAAAATAAGGCGGCCCGTCTTAAGCTTCCGGGTATGTCGCTTGAGGCGCTCAGTAATGAGTGTCCCAGATGAATGATTGTCCAAGACAGAATTCGGCTTATAGGCTCACTTGTTTCTATGCTATTTTAATAACCACAAATTCTTTTTTACCGATCCGTACCTGAAGTGATCCCAAGTTAGGAACCAGCTCGTTAATATCCGTTACCTTCTCCCCCTCAATGCTCACACCGCCCTGAAGTATCAATCTCTTTGCCTCTCCCCTGCTTTTGAGACTTTTGGAGGATTGGACCACTAAATCAAGAACTGTCCTGTTATCGTCTTTGTCAAGACGGACTTCTCTTGCATCCTCGGGAAACTCTCTGTTTGAGAACTTGGTATCAAAATCCCCCTTCGCTTTTAAAGCCTCGTCCTCACCCTGAAGCCATGTGGTCAACTCAAATGCGAGAGCTTTCTTTGCATCCATAGGATGTCCTGATTGTAGCTCCTTAATTTCTTCATCCGTTCGGTACGTTAAGAGTTCGTAGTAACGCCACATTAAGTCATCCGATACAGACATTACCTTGCCAAAAATATCCACCGCGTTGTCCTCTACTGCTATATAATTTCCAAGGGATTTGGACATCTTCCTAACACCATCGAGACCCTCCAGGATTGGCAAGAGAATCGCCACTTGGGGAGCCTGGTTAAAATGTCTCTGCACATCCCGCCCAAGCAGTATATTAAATGTTTGGTCCGTACCGCCAAACTCTACATCGGCATTTATCTGAGCCGAATCATAGGCCTGGATAAGAGGGTATAAGAATTCGTTAATCGAAATTGAGACCCCACCCTTGTAGCGTTTATTGAAATCGTCCCTCTCAAGCATCCTGGCTACGTTCCCAAGAGTTGAGAGCTTAAGCAGCTCGACGGCACTCATCTTAGCAAGCCAGGCGGAGTTAAAAACAACCTCAGTTTTATCCCGGTCAAGTATTTTAAAAACCTGCCTCTCGTAAGTTTCGGCGTTTTGCTTGATTTCAGCTTCCGTAAGCGGTGGTCTGGTCTCTGATCTTCCAGAGGGATCACCTATCATTGCGGTAAAGTCACCGATAAGAAATAAAACGGTGTGTCCTAAATTCTGAAATTCTCTTAATTTCTTTAAAAGCACGCAGTGCCCCAGATGAAGATCAGGAGCTGTCGGATCAAATCCGGCCTTAATTCTAAGAGGCTCATTTTTCTCAGCTGATCTTTTCAGCTTTGATAGAAGCTCTTCCTCTGAGATGATTTCAGATGTGCCGCGTTTAATAATTTCAAGCTGCTCTTGTGGTTTTTTAAAACTCAATGGTTAAACACCTCTTTTTAATAGGACAAGTTTGTCGCTCAAAAATATAGAATATCAGGAACTTTAGTCAATGGCCCGGTGCTCGAAAGAATTCAATTAGCTGTTTGGTTGGTCAGCCTCAAATTATCATATAAACTAAAATCCATGATTACTGAAATTAACGGAAGAAAGATAAAAATACTCATAGAATCATCTGAAATATCAAAAAAAGTAAGCGAGCTTGGCAAAACTATTACGCAAGACTACAAAGATAAAGACCTTATTATAATTGGAGTTCTTAAAGGCAGCTTTATATTTCTAGCCGATCTTATACGCCATATTGAAATCAAGGCTGAAATTGATTTTGTAAGAGTCTCGAGCTACAAAGAAGGGACCGAGGCGGGGGAGATTGAGCTTATAACGGACATTGAGGCCTCGCTAAAAGGTAGAGATGTACTTTTGGTGGAGGATTTAGTAGATACCGGCGGGACTTTAGATTTTATAAGAGAAAACATTCTTTCTAAAAATCCTGCTTCATATAAAACCTGCGCTTTAGTTAAGAAAAAAAAGCGCAGAGAGACAGATATAACTGTCGACTATGTTGGATTTGAGATAGACGATAAATTTATTGTCGGCTATGGCACCGATTTGGCGGAAAAGGGACGCAATATTCCCGACATATTTACTATTGAGAAAGAAGACGGCTGAATTTAATATTAATAACCGAGTGTTCCAGTTAAACTAAGTTGCACTAAATCATTGGAGAGGAATATGGGTTTAAAAGAACAAATACCCCAAGACTTAAAAAACGCACTCAGAAGCAGAAGCGCTCTTGAGTTGTCTGTTTTGCGGATGCTTCAGTCCGCTTTAAAGAACAAAGAGATCGACAATAAGAAAGAGGAGCTTACAGACGAAGATGTTGTTAGTGTTGTTGGGGCTGAGATTAAGAAGCGTAGAGATGCAGCCCGCGAATTTGAAAAAGTGAACAGACCCGATGCTGCGGAGCAGGAAAAAGCTGAAATTGAAATCCTGATGAAGTACATGCCTCAGCAAATGAGTGAGGATGAGATAAGAGCCGCGGTAAAAAGTGCTATAGGTCAGGCTCAAGCTCAAAGCATGAAGGACATTGGGAAAGTAATGAAAGTTTTAATGCCTTTGGTAAAGGGCAAGGCAGACGGATCGGTGGTAAACAAGATCGTCAAAGAAGAGCTTGAAAACTAAAGATAGTTTTACAAGTTTTCATAACGCTAATTAAAATCATATTAATATCTATCGTATTTAATAATCAAGAGGACATATAAATGGCTAAAACGGCAAGAGCGAAGAAATCCGGGGCTGAGGGTATAACCTGGGACTTATCCGATCTATACTCGGGTCTTAAAGATAAAAAAATACAAAGGGATATAAAGGATTTATTCGTAAAATCGGAGGCGTTTGAAAAAAAGTACAGAGGTAAAATAAATTCCCAGAAGCTTACTCCACGGTCTCTTTTTAGCGCTGTTGAGGACCTGGAGGAGATATCTGAAAGAATAGGGAAACTGCTGTCATTTGCATATCTGGTCTTCGCAGGAAATACAGGGAACCCGGAAAACGGGGCTTTTTTACAGATGATCCAGGAGAAATCAACCGAGGCAAGAAAACATTTAATGTTTTTTGAACTTGAATGGATCAAATTAAGCAACAAAAAAGTGAATTCCTTACTTGGCAACAAAATCCTGTCGCCGTACAAGCACTTCTTAGAGCAGGAAAGACGCTACAAACCCCATAGACTAAGCGAGGTTGAGGAAAAAATACTGGATGAAAAAGCCAATACAGGCTCACGTGCTTTTAAACGTTTATTTGATGAAATTTTAAACAATATCCGTTTCAAGATAAAACTCGATGGCAAACAACAATCACTTTCTGAAACTGAAATACTGGCCCTACTCTATGATCCGGATCGTAACAAGAGAAAGGCAGGGGCAAAGAGTCTTACCCTGGGACTTAAAGAAAACGCTCACGTATTAACCTATATTTTCAATACACTGGTTCAGGACCATTCGCTTAATGACCGCCTAAGATCCTTTGAGGACCCTATGGATTCGCGGAATTTGAGCAACGAAATAAACAAAGAAACCCTGGACTCTCTGATGACTTCCTGTGAAAAAAACTACGATATGGTCGATACTTATTACAGCCTTAAGAAAAAGCTTCTGGGTATAAAGAAATTCTCCGACTATGACCGCTATGCACCGATTTTTCACGACTCAGAGATCATAAACTACAAAAAGAGTAAGGAAATAATCCTCGATTCCTTTCACAACTTCTCCCCTAAGATGGCGAACATCGCACAGAAATTTTTTGATAAGAGCTGGATTGATGCAGAGGTAAGAGGCGGAAAGCGCGGTGGGGCGTTTAGCCATGGCACTGTGCCTAGCGCACATCCCTATGTATTCACCAATTACACCGGAAGAATGAGAGATGTTATGACACTGGCCCATGAATTAGGCCATGGGGTGCATCAATACTTATCCAGACAGCAGGGATATTTCCAATCGGACACCCCGCTTACTACCGCTGAGACGGCAAGTGTATTCGCCGAGATTCTGGTTTTTCACAAACTTATGGAAACAGAAAAAAATCCTAGAACCAAACTAGCCCTTATTTGCGGCAAGCTGGAGGATATTTTTGCCACTGTTTTTCGCCAGGTAGTACTTACACGGTTTGAGGAATCACTCCATCATGCAAGAAGAGAGCAGGGTGAGCTTACCCCTGAAAATATTAACGAGCTCTGGGCAGAAGCGAATAAACCGATGTTTGGGCAATCAGTTGAGATGACTGATGACTACAGAAACTGGTGGATGTACATTCCGCACTTTATTCATTCACCGTTTTACTGCTACGCATATTCATTCGGCGAGCTTCTAGTACTCTCACTCTACAGCAAGTACCTAAATGAAGGAAACGTATTTGTGCCCAGGTATATCGAGCTTCTCTCTTCAGGAGGAAGTGATGCTCCGGAGGTACTCTTGGAGCGTGTTGGAGTAAACATAAATGATCCTGACTTTTGGCAGGGTGGTCTGGATTTACTTAGAGAAATGGTCGATGAAGCCCTTGCCCTTGCTGACAGGTTAAATTAAATTAACTATTATAGGCGGTGAAATACTATGCTTGAGTCAGTAGATATAAATAGCTTGATAAACACTTATTTAATCCCGTGGGGAATAAATATAGGACTGGCTTTATTAATCTTTATAGTAGGACGCATTGCAGTCTCAATCATTATTGGAATTATACAAAAACTCCTCACAAAAGCGAAGATAGATAAAATCTTGGTAGGATTTATATCCGCAATTATTAACTGGATATTGCTTCTGGTAGTTATAATAGCGGCCCTTAACCGCCTTGGAATTAATACTACTTCATTAATCGCCATAATTGGTGCCGCCGGCTTAGCCATTGGACTTTCAATGAAGGACTCTCTGCAAAATTTTGCGGCAGGTGTCATGATAATAATATTTAAACCATTTAAAGAAGGAGATTTTGTAGAGGCAGGAGGCACATCGGGTTCAGTGAAGCAGATTAATATATTCAGCAGTACTTTTCTCACGGCCGACAACAAGCAGGTAATAGTTCCAAACGGGGCTATATACTCAGGCGTAATAACCAATTATTCCGCCACAGGCACCAGAAGAGTAGATATGGTATTTGGTATTGGGTATGACGACGATATAGTAAAAGCCAAGGGAATCATAGAGGACATTATCAAGTCTGAAAATCGTATACTAAATACCCCGGCGTATGTCATAGCCGTAGGAGAGCTTGCCGACAGCAGTGTGAATATATATGTACGTCCCTGGGTAAGCACATCAAATTTCTGGGGGGTTAAATTTGATTTAACTGAGAAAATAAAACTTGAGTTTGATAAAAATGGAATCTCGATACCTTATCCGCAAATGGATGTACACTCTTATCCAACAGAACAAAAAGAAGAAAACACAGAAGATTCAACTACCTAAAGGAAACCATATGCCCTCAATTGCAGAAACAAAACGCCAGATGATTCAGTTCGTTTTCCCAGAGCACGCCAGCATCCATGACAGACTAAGCGGCGGAAGATTGATGGACTGGATAATGCAGGCCGCAACTATTGATTCATCTCTTATCTCCAAAGGGATTACTGTGCTGGGCGCAACCGACAGCATAGATTTTATAAACCCCGTTAAGGTCGGAGAAATTGTAACCCTTGAGAGCTGGGTCGAATATATCGGCAGCAGCTCAATGGAGCTTGGAGTAAAAGTTTATTCCGAGAACCCCGAGAACGGCAACAAGAAACTTACGACATCCTCACACCTGGCTTTTGTAGCTGTCGATAAAGAGGGAAAACCGCGAAAGATCTCAGAGAAGATAACGCCTGCTGACAATGAGGAAATGTCTATATATACGGAGGCTAAAAAGAGAAAAGAGGAAAGGCTGACAAACCTGGCAAAGAGGGATGAACAGGCCAGAAATATAATCGACGAAACCGAAATAGCCAGAATGCGTCTTGAAACTACAAAAGTCGTTCTACCTGAGGATACTTTCCATGGAGACTTTATGGCGGTTGGAAAGTTAATGATGGATATAGATCAGGCTGCGTCTATTCTCGCAATGAGGTTTGTTAGAGGCATCATGATCACGGGGTCTCTCGACGATCTTTATTTTTATTCTCCAATTAGAATAGGCGACATTATAACCTTTAAAGCCGGCATTACTTATGTGGGTCAGAGCTCTCTTGAGGTTGGAATCAAAGTTCTATCAGAAGACGTCATGACGGGAGAGCAAAGACATACCTGTACGGCATTTTTAAGCTTTGTGCACCTTGGAGAGGACGGCTCCACCAAGCCGGTTCCGGGATTTGATCCTGAGACTCCGGAGGAGAAAAGGCTCTGGAGAAAAGCCCTGGAAAGAAAAGATTTTAGATCCGAGAGAGTTAAAGAAATTAAAACAAATTACGAATATTAATAAATACCGTAGGATATTTTTTGCTATGTGTTAGGATAGTAAAAATTAGAGATTCCGATAATACTCGTCATCAAAACTATCCAATGAGAAATTATCTTACTTACCTTTTAATCTCCCTGCTAAGCACTACTCCTTCCTTGATCCTGATAGACAATTTCCTAATTCCCACTCAACAATCTATAGCTGAAACAAAAAATCCCGATAAAGCAGAGGAGCCAAAAAAGTACGTTTCCAAAGACGGGATAGTGCATCTTCAAAACGAAATGGATATTTTAGAATTAATCAAAGCGGTAAGTGAGATTAATGAAGAGGTTTATATAAGAGATGAATCAGTAGGACCTCAGAAGGTGAACATTATTACATCCCAAGGGGGGATGGAAAAAGAAGACCTCTTAAGATTTTTTGAAATCATACTAAACATGAACGGGCTTTCGGTTGTAAAATCTGAGGGGATCAACAAGGTAATTAAGTCCAGCCGTATTAAGCAAGAGAATACCCCCACTATAATAGAGCAATCTGAATAAGTTTAGAGACTTTGATTAACTAGAATCTTAATCTGGGCATCACTTCTTCAACCAGGAGCTTCATAGACCGGGTCCACTCATCCTTTGGCTTCCACTCATGTCCCATTACAAGCAGCACTCCAAAGCCGCCTACTGAGTCGTAGAGATCATTAATTTGAGCAACTACATCATCCGGGCTTCCTACAATCCATAAATTATCGATCATATAATCAATTGTGACGTCAGAATCGGCCATGGACTTGTCTGATTTAAACAGATTTAAATTACCTCTGATTTTAGGGACCATCTTAAAGAAATAATCTGTAAAATCCCGGGCCAGAGTGCCTTCTTTAACTGCTCTTCGGGCTTGCTCTGTAGTATCTGCGACAAAAATGTCCCGTGCTATCCTCCATTTAGATCTATCGGCAACCTTCCCGGTTTTTAAAGCCCCCTCTTCTACCGAATCCCAGTGAGTTTTTAAAACGCTGCTAGTAACAAAATTTATACTCATGGGTATCCAGCCATTCTCCCCGGCAACTTTTAATGTGCTTGAGCTCTCGGTAATTCCAGCTACGGCAATTGGGGGATGGGGCTTTTGATAGGGCCTGGCATGAACTCCGAGTCCCACATCTGTCTGTGGCTCAGGAACGGTGAAATTCCATCTGTTGTTTCCATATTTACCGGGCTTGGGATTATTCCACAAATTCAAGATAAACGCCAAAGAATCATTTGTCAGATCCCTATGTTCTCCTGATCTCGGATCAATATCAAATGCCTCAAAGTCCCCTATAAAACTCCCGGCTCCTACGCCCCAATAGAACCTTCCTTTGGCCAGGTTATCTAACACCGCTATTCTGTGCGCAAGAACAAAGGGGTTGTGATCGGGAAGGCAAGAGACGCCCGTTCCAAGAATGATATTTTTTGTCAGTGGAATTGCGTTTGCGATAAATAGATCAGGAGCGGGAATGTTCTCCCATCCTGCTGTAAAGTGCTCTCCAATCCAGGCTTCTTTAAACCCCAATTCATCAAGCAGAACAATCTGCTCAAGGTCTTCTTGAAGCGTTTCCGAGAGGTCTCTGCCCGCAGGATGAAGGGGCATTGTAAAATAGCCTATTTCCAATTAAAAGCTCCGGACGAAATAAGTATGTATTCGGATATGGATATTAACACAACTTGGATTTTTCTCCAAAGTAAAATACTTAAACGTTTTACCCATAGCTATATTTTTATAAAATCCCTTCCATATTGAAGCTTTAATAGATTTAGCTTGTTGACTTGATAAAATAATTTTGGGTATTAATTATGAGCTAATTAGGACAGTTATATAGGTTTCAGCTCTCTCATTGCACATTGTCATTTAGTTGCGCTTTTCATATTCCATGAAATAGATATAATGAAAAGTATCAGTATAAATTTTATAATCTTTTGATTATGAATAATATATCGCTGGTTCTCTTAGTTATAGGAATTTTGCTTCTTACCGGGTATGCCGCACATGCAGTTGGTAAACGCACACATGTACCTAGAGTAACACTTTTACTTTTATTGGGTCTCATCTCCGGTCCTTACCTATTAGATCTAGTTCCCCAAAATATTGAAGAGTGGTTTCCATTTGTAGCGCACATGGCTCTTGGCATGGTCGGTTTTTTATTAGGTGAAAGCTTCTACGGTAAGAATCTGAAGTTTACAGGAAGGGTTGTGCTTTGGATTTCTATAGCACAAACATTGGTAGTCGCATTCTTGGTTTTTATTGTTCTTTTTATATCAGGAGCAGGGATCGCAATATCTCTTATACTTGCAGGAATTGCACCTGCTACAGCTCCTGCAGCAACTATCGATCTGGTACAAGAGAGAAAGGCAAAGGGTCCGCTCACCAATACTTTACTTGGAGTAGTAGCACTAGATGACGCTTGGGGAATTATGTTGTTTAGCGTGATGCTTATCCTGGTTGAGGGACTAATGAATGGAACAGTGGCAAATATGCAATTCCTTTATATATTATGGGAAATTCTAGGTGCAGGCTTGCTGGGAGTTATATTAGGAGTCCCTATGGCTTGGCTTACAGGTAGGATTAAAAGGGGTGAGCCCACATTACTTGAAGCGGCTGGTTTTGTCTTTATCTGCGGAGGGCTAGCACTTTTCTTAAAGGTTTCATTTTTGCTGAGCACAATGGTTTTGGGTGCGGTCGTTGCCAACAGAGCTAAACACCATACTAAACCCTTTAGGGATATAAAAGGAATAAGTGAGCCGTTCCTTGCTATATTCTTTTTCTTGGCAGGTTACGAGTTTGAGCTTGAAAGCCTTTTTGCAATAGGCAGCGTTTTAATCGCTTACATTTTTGCCAGATCAATTGGAAAGATTCTCGGAGGTTTGATCGGCGGTAAGATGTCAAAAGCGCCTGAATTGATCACTCAGGGTATCGGGTGGTGTTTAATACCTCAAGCAGGAGTTGCTGTAGGGATGGCCTTGCTAGTAGTTGAACGATTGCCGGATCTAGGAATCAAGATTCTCCCAATAGTAATAGCGAGTACAATTATGTTTGAGATTATTGGACCAATACTTACCTTATGGCAACTTAGAAAAGCAGGAGAAGTAGAGCAATAGCAAATGCCCTGACCATTCTTGGCTTTGGTTCAAGAACCCCATCTTCTTCGATTAAATCCCCCTACTAATTTTAACAAATCTATAGATTTAATAGTTTGTATTTAAAAGGCTCTTAATTGGTAGCAGGATATAATCTATAATTATACAAATATATATTTTCCGAATAGAATAGTCGGACAGCTAATTTTAAGAAAGAAGATTTGATTGAGTTAGATTAATTCACCCGGCGAATCGGAGCTTAATACTTCTATACGTCTAAACACAGACTGCTGGCAAACATCAACGTGAAGACACAACAGATGCCACAACCCGCTTGCCTTTCACATCATTAATCCGTTTTGATAATAGCCCCTAGTAGCGTATAATTTCCCCTGCTTCAGGAGGGATTAAATATAATGGGAGTAAAGCCAATCCGGGCCCTAGAGGCTATCCGGGAATTCTTAAAGCTCGAATCCGCAAGCGGTATTATTCTTGTAGGAGCGGCGGTACTTGCTCTCATAATAAGCAACTCCCCGCTCTCAAGCCTATATGATCTATTTCTTGATACCCCGGTTGAGATTCGTATCGGAGGCCTCTATTTAGCAAAACCGCTTCTTTTATGGATAAACGACGGGCTCATGGCCATTTTCTTTTTATTAATTGGACTTGAGGTAAAGCGTGAAATTTTAGACGGTCAGCTTTCAAGTCTTTCCCAGGTAGCGCTTCCCGGTATTGCGGCAATAGGCGGCATGGTAATTCCAGCTTCAATATATGTAATTTTCAATATGAATAACGCCTCAGCGCTTAACGGCTGGGCAATACCCGCAGCTACCGATATTGCATTTGCGCTTGGCCTTTTGGCCTTACTGGGTTCCCGAGTACCACTATCATTAAAGCTCTTCTTACTTACACTTGCGATAATAGATGATTTAGGCGCAATCGTGATAATAGCAATTTTTTATTCAGGGGAGCTCTCAACTACATCGCTTATCTTTGCAGCCGTAGCGATAGCGACCTTATTTGCTATGAACTTCCTGGGCGTAAAGAGGGTAGCCGCCTATGTAGTAGTCGGCGTTATACTTTGGATATGCGTCCTAAAATCAGGTGTTCATGCGACCCTGGCTGGAGTTATACTAGCTTTTGCGATTCCTCTGAGAACCAAAGAAGATGAGCCCTGCCCGCTACGTGAAATGGAGCATTCTCTTCATCCCTGGATAGCTTTTGGAATCATGCCTATTTTTGCATTCGCAAACGCCGGGGTATCTCTTAAGGGTATGTCGTTGGGCTCCTTATTTGAGCCTATTCCGATTGGAATTGCGCTTGGTCTTATTCTTGGCAAGCAGGCTGGAGTCTTTGGATTCTCATGGGCGGCGGTTAAGCTGGGTCTCGCAAAATTGCCTTCGGATTTAAACTGGCGTTTGATATACGGGACTTCTGTGCTTTGCGGTATCGGTTTCACAATGAGCTTATTTATCAGCACGCTCGCGTTTGACAGCAGTATTGCGGATGACGCGATCTCGGCTCGTATTGGGATCCTTGTAGGATCCTTTATCGCAGCTATTGCCGGGTACCTGGTTTTAAGCTTTTACCTAAAAAAAGATCCCGACTGATTTAGTGGAGTTTGCAATTTTATTACAAAGAACCCCTTAATTTAAATGACCGGATTAAACAAAATTAAAGGAATTACTCTTTTTATCTCCTTACTATATCTGACCTTCTATATACCGATGACTCTAACATTTTACTTTCCTCAGTGGATGGAAATTAACTGTGGATGGCATAACCGATGCGAGGTAATTGGGAACGAAAGAGCTATAACCGGCATTAATGAGCTTGCCTCGTATTTCAGACATCAGGGTGAGCTTGATGGCTTCCTCACACAGAAGGAGAAACTACATCTTAAAGAAGTAAGAGGGCTTTTCGATAAGATGTTTTTTGTAGGATTGATAAGCCTGGTCATAATTTTACTAACTTATAATAGAAAAAGAGTATCCAGATATGCCCTGATAAATGCTGTGATTATTATTGCTTTGCTGGTAGTACTGCCGTTTTTCGGTACCTTCTGGAGAGATGTATTCCACCCTCTTCTTTTTGACAATGACCTTTGGAAGAATAACAAGTACGATCTTTCTTTCTACATAATGCCAAGACAGTTTTTCAAGTATACAGTAGCCCTGTTGATCCTACTATGCTTCTCAATAAATATAGCAATATGGCTTGGACTGCGTAGAAAAAAGAAGTTAAAAAGCTAACAGTTCTATCTAATCTATTCCGATAACGTCCCCAATATCACAATTAGAATCTCCGATACATGATTGGAAATCTGATTGATTGCCGTGATCGCTTTCCATGCCATACCTATGACCAAGCTCGTGTTTCCATGCCAGAAAATCATCACATCCAAGGAAACCGCCTTCTGAGACAACTACAATATCAGCACCGCCAAAATAAGTTCCGTTACACACACTAGCGCCTGGCACATCACATTTGTATCTATTTGGAACTACGTATATTCTCAGATCAGCAAGAGGGGGAACAATGGTTCCGCTACCTAACATTACATCCTCAAACCCTACTTGAGAGCCCTCGGCAAATTGACAGTCCAGAAATTGTGTAGCTCTTTTATCAAGAAGGGTCAATATGCTCTGGGTCCCGCTATCCACACGATTATCAATCGCGACCTGCATACCGTATAAAGGTGTTACCAGATCATAATTTTGGGATTCCGCTATCTGCTGATCAATCAGCGGATCCGTAGGAGGGTCGGCGGAATCGATAAGATTGTCAACGCTATCACACGAATTTGATACTACAAGTAAAATTAAAACAAAAAGTACGGATAAATATTTCATTGCCATTTGCCCCCTTAAAAGCTTATCATATAAAAGATAACCGATAGTTTTTGATATCCAATTTGAAATTAGAATTTCAATAAATAAAGTTTCGAGTAAACTTATTGAATATAGGAAAATACAGTTGTATAGGAAGCTTGAGAATGAAATTGAGAGTAAATCTTGTAATTTTAGGAACAATTTTAATACTACTGACAGCCACAGCCTGCCGTAGTGACAGTATAGAGACGGATTTTCCACAAACTTGCGTAGAAGACGGGCTCAAGTTCGAAAATAGCAACCTGGTCTTAAACAAAGGCTCCTCGTCTAAACAAAGCTTGTACCTGTTTCACAACATATCGGATAAGAATTTTTGGTTAAATCATCCTGTGACAAAAGACCCTGGAGCAAGCGCCGGTTGGGCTTCAAATTTGAGCCCGGGGAATTGGTCTGCCTTGACCATTGATGGAACCGCCGTTAATATGGAAAATTTTGAAATCACCTGTTCAATAATCGGAGATGGAAAAGTAGAATATCTTGACTGCAAGGGCGTGATAAAAACTTGTAGATTTAGAGAGCCTGTTTTCAAAGCAGACAACGTAGGAAGTTATTGGGTAGCGGAGAACAAACCGCTTAATAGCCTACTGGAAGCAATAAAAGGCAGAGGTATAAGCTGGTAATTTTAGTCTATAGAGCCTTTATAGGACCAGTCCAAGAGTTCTATGGGGTGTGCCGTTTTGATATTTAGGCCGTGATTTTTAATCCCTTTTTGAATCTGTAGAAGGCACCCGGGATTTCCGGCTACAAGATAATCCACTTCATTTTGCTTAATATTGTTTATCTTCCGCTCAAGAAGGTTTTGAGACATCTCGGGCTGAACAAGATTATATATTCCGGCGCTACCGCAGCATAGATCGGCCTCCGGCATTTCAATCAATTCCAAACCTGGTATTTCTTTGAGCACTTGTCTTGGCTGCTCTTTTATCCTCTGAGCGTGGCCTATATGGCAGGCGTCCTGATATGTGACCTTCACATTGAGATCTTTGAGCTCGCCGGCAAGTTCTATATCGGCTAAAAATTCCATAACGTCTTTTGTCTTTTCGCTCAGGATTTCTGCCCGTTCCGCATACAGTGGATCGTCCTTGAGTATCTCTCCGTATTCTTTCATTGTAGAGCCGCACCCGGCTGAGTTTATTACAATTGCATCCACATCAAGGTTCTCAAAGGTATTAATAGTTAACTTTGCAAAATCCCTGCCCTCTGACAATCTGCCGGAATGAACCGACAGGGCGCCGCAGCAGCTTTGATTTTGCGGGACAAGCACTTCACAGCCATTTTCCGCCAGGACCCTGGCAGTGGCGGCATTTGTTTTTGCGAAGAAAACGCTCTGCACACAGCCTGTTAGAAGAGCAACTCTGTAACGTTTGCTCCCCTTAGCGGGGATCACCTCGGGCAGCTCCTGTGGGAAAGAGGGGGATTCCACATGTGGCAGCATCTCCTCCATTTTTGCTAGTTTTTTAGAGACCCTGTTTAAAATCCCCGTGGACTGGAGAAAACTGCGAATACCTAGTTTTTGATATACATAAAAGAAGGGAAGCATTAACTTTAATCTTTTGGGATAGGGAAATACCCAAAAAATAGTAGAGCGGTAGAACTTATCAAAGGTCGATCTCTCATATCGCCGCTCAATTTGAGATCGCCCCGCCTCTATTAGACTGCCGTAACGCACCCCCGAAGGGCACGTCGGCTCACATGCCAAACACCCCAGGCACATGTCCAAATGTTTTACTAATGAGCCCTCCAAAGGTATTTCGCCTTCTAGAGCCGCTTTCATGAGATAGATCCTTCCTCTTGGAGAATCAAGTTCATTACCCGTCTCAAGATAAGTTGGACATGCTGAGAGACAAAAACCGCAGTGTACACAGTCTCTTATAATATCCTGGCTTGGTTTATCCTGGCCGTCAAACGCCTCATACTGTCTTTGACTCATGTTAAATGTTTAGCCCTTTCCTATAGTAAAATCAAGAGTTTCATAATTCGAGTTATTTAATCTTTCTCTAAGCTCTTCATCATTCAAAAATGTTTTCATATCCAGATTCTTGCCTTTAATACTGAATTTCAAGCTCGAATCATGAAAAGGATATGGAGTAATTTGATAGTTATATCCATCTTGTGATTCCATTTTTAGAGTCGTCTTGGAGCCGTTATAATCAAAAGGCGCCTCGGTAATTTCCCCAAACCTCCAACCGTGGCACAAAGTTAATGAGATTATATCTCCAATTTGAAGCAGTTTCAGATTTATCCTCACTTCATCAGGAATTTTTTCTAAACCGGCATCCGATATTCCAATATTAAGTTTTTCTGCAACAAAGTTCTTAATACTGAGCTGTAAAGATTTTGGCACTTCTAAATCAGGGTTCTTTCTGATATTACTCTGGTTGAACTTTGAAAAATGTAGAGCAATCAAACATGAAGCATATAAATGAGTGGCGGCGTAGGGTTTATAACACCTACTCCAAATTTCGCACTGGTCATGGGGGCTCATTTCCGTAAAATTAGCAGGGTATCCGGTCTCGGGATTGATTTTAGGCATAGAGTCCCACTCTTTCCAGCCTGAATCATGCTCCTTTATCGCAAAAAGCACTTCATCGCTAGGCTGGGGTTTTGAGAATTCACCGTTCCCCCAATACGTCATAATTTGCTCCGCAAGTATTGAATGGTCGTGCTGGGTGATTAGTATCCACCCATCATTTTTTTCTCTTCTTATCATCTCTAGCGTTAAATAAATTCGGGATACAAGACAGAGCGAAAATAGCCTAACCAAGAGACATTGCGCCCGCAAGCATAAAGAAGGAAATAAATCATTACGTTATAAATCTTCCGGGGTTAAGAAGGTTATCAGGATCGAAATTGAATTTAATTTTTTTCATTATTCCCACCCCGGAGCCAAAATCTCCCCACACTGAAACTCCGGCTTTGATTTCGCAAGGAGCCTCTTGAATAATCAAATGGCCCCCGATTGAAGATACAAAAGCGCGAAGTGAATTTAGAGACTCGATCATAGAAGAGGGTTCACCCTTAATTGATATGATTAATATTCCGTTACCCGCCCTTGCGGATATATAGGTTTTTATGCCGTTTTCATCCGATAATCTCTTGAGGGTCTCCAATACTTGCGGAATCTGGGTGAGAAGAACGCTTGCTTTACAAACAACCCTTGTAGTTTTAAACAATTTCCAGGGAAAGTCCCTAATATCATCCCAAAATTTTTCCTCTTGGACTCCACTAATTATTTTGCCTTTGCCCCCGTTTTGATCACAGAGCGTTTTCACTGTAGAGACCTGATCTTTGACCGCTTTTTCAACATTCTTGATCCCAATTGCAAGAGTATATTGGTTATCTTTGATATCTAGATCATTCCTTTTAGTAAGAGAACTTATAAGCTCGGGATTCAATATTTCAAGAGAGGTAATTACAATGTCCGAGTTTAAAAGGGTCATGACCGCACCGTGGGCATCTTCTAAGGTTGGAAAACTTACGAGATATGTCTCAGAGTACTCAGGGACAGGGTAGAGCCTAAATGTAGCCTCAACTATAATCCCCAATGTTCCTAGTGATCCTACATATAGCTTGGGTAGATCATATCCCGCAACATTTTTAACAACTTTCGATCCCCCCTTAAAAATAGCGCCGTCTGCACTCACAACCTTTAAACCGATTAAGAACTCTCTTGCAGTCCCGTATCTTAAACGTTCAGGACCGCTATCATTAGCAGCAATAATTCCGCCCACTGTGGCTTTTTTCCCAACGTGCGGAGGATCAAGAGCCAAAAACTGGTTCTCCTTGTTAAGGATGCTCTGGAACTTTTTAAGTGTAATCCCGCACTGGGTTGTAGTCACAAGATCAGAGGCGCCGTGCTCAATAATGCGGTCTAAATTTTTAGTGGAAAGAACTATATCCGCCCTGTCGGGCTTATTACCTAAAGCAGATTTAGTCCCCGATCCCCATGGCAAAACACTAAGGGACTCTTTTGAGGCAAGCTTCATTATTTCTGATACTTGCTCAACCTCGTTAGGGAAAAGTACAATTTCGGGCAACACATCGTCAACGCTGAAAGACTTGAATTCAGCCTCCTCAGTTAAAGCATTTTTTTCGCCAACAATCCGAAGCAAATTATTAATAATATTTTTCTTTAGCATATCTGTAGTTTTAGTATCTGGGTTATTTTGGGACTAATACATTTCCCCAAGGCCCGCCTTTTGAAGCGGATGCTCCTTAAAGGGCTTCATGCCAGGCTCAACACAAGTTCTCGGTGTAGGGAATAACTTCCCCGGATTACAGAGGCCTTTAACATCAAAGGCGCATCTAACCAGATTCATTGCATCCAAATCCTCTTCATCAAACATAAGGGACAGGAACCTCTTTTTATCATGACCCACGCCGTGCTCACCCGTTATGCTGCCGCCTTTATCAACGCAAACCTGCAGAATCTCTCCCGAGAGCTCAAGTGTTTTATCAAGATCACCTTCTTTAGATGAATCATAAAGGACAAGCGGGTGCAAATTACCATCCCCCGCATGAAAAACATTTGCAACTCTAAGGCCGTATTTCTTGCTGAGCTCCCCAATCTCCCCCAACACCTCTGCAAGCTTGCTTCTGGGGATTACGCCGTCCTGAACATAGTAATCAGAGCTTATGCGCCCCATCGCGGGGAACGCGTTCTTTCTCCCCTTCCAGAGAAGCTCTCTTTCTTTTGCGTCTTTTGCAACTTTAATCTGAATTGCATTATTTTCTTTTAAAACTTCCTCAACTATAGGCAGCAAAGCCTCAACTTCAGCTGTCGGGCCGTCTAATTCAACCAATAGTATCGCACCGGCATCCACGGGATATCCCGCACCTACCGCTTCCTCAACAGCGCGTATACAGAAACTATCCATTATCTCCATCCCCGCAGGTATAACACCCCTTACGGTGATTCCTGAAACTGCCGCCCCTGCATCTTCAATATGATCAAATGAAGCAAATAGAGTTTTAACGGCCTCGGGTTTATTAATTATTTTGAGAGTAACTTTAGTTACTACTCCCAAAAGCCCTTCTGAGCCGACTACAAGCCCTGTAAGGTCATAACCGGGATGATCCAGCGTCTTACCCCCAACTTCTATTATCTCGCCATCTGGCAAGACCATTTCAACCCCCAAGACATGATTCGTAGTCACTCCGTATTTAAGGCAATGAACGCCCCCTGAATTCTCAGCAACATTGCCGCCTATGGTGCAAACGATCTGGCTTGATGGGTCAGGAGCGTAATAGTATCCTGATGAGCTTACAGCATCTGTGACCCAGAGATTTACCACTCCGGGCTCAACCACAACTCTCTGATTGGGAATATCAACATCTAAAATCTTATTCATGCGCGATAGTGAAATTACAATTCCCTCTTCAGTAGGCAGCGCGCCGCCCGAAAGCCCGGTTCCCGCTCCTCTGGGAACATAGGGGATATTCTCCTTATAGCACTCTTTAATTACAGCGGAGACTTCTTCAGCGCTATTAGGCAAAACTACGAATATAGGTTTTATCCTGTACCCTGTAAGAGCGTCACACTCATATGCTATGAGTTCATCATCGGAAGAGATAACCCCGTCTGCGCCTATAATTTCTATAAGCCTATCTCTGAACTTTTCCTTCCAGGATAAAGACTTGCTTTTGTGTTGTGTAGTCATAACGTGTAGTATTTAGATTATTACGCCATCATTATATCATTATTAAATGAGTAGACCAATTTTCAGCGTCAAATTGCCGGTTTCAAAAATAGGATCGGCATAAACCTTGACAATCACCACTAAATTGGTAAATTGAATTGTTTATTTCTATTATTAGAGGCAGAAAAATATGAAGACCTATATGGCTAGAAGTGAAGATTTTAACAAAAAATGGTATTTAATTGACGGTGAGGGAAAAACCGTTGGAAGACTCGCCACTAGAATCGCAACGATTTTAAGGGGCAAGGACAAACCTCAATATACCCCTCATGCGGATATTGGCGATTTCGTTATAATCGTCAACGCTGACAAATTAAAGTTCACAGGCGACAAATGGAACCAGAAGACATATTATCGACACACCAACCATCCTGGTGGAATCAAATCGATAACAGCAGGGGATCTTCTTAAAACAAAACCTCATGAAATAATTGAAAAGGCCGTTTGGGGAATGCTCCCTAAAAACAAATGGCAGAAAAAATTAATAACCAGGTTAAAGGTTTACGCTGGGAACGAACACCCGCACGCACCCCAACAGCCTGAAACATTGGAGGTATAAATAATAATATGGCTGAAGTTAACTATTATGGAACCGGAAGAAGAAAGAATGCTATAGCGCGTGTGTGGCTGCGCCCGGGAGTTGGGAAAGTTTCCGTCAATAACCGAGAGGCTGATGAATATTTCTCACGCGAGACATGGGTAGTGCATGCATTGGAACCTCTTGATACAACAAGTACAAAAGGGAAGTTTGACGTTTTAATCACTGTAAAAGGCGGCGGACTAACCGGCCAAGCAGGGGCCGTCAGACTTGGGATTGCCCGAGCACTATTAACAGTTGATGAATCTCACAGAAAATCTCTTAAATCAGCGGGTCAGCTTAGAAGAGACCCCAGAATGGTCGAGAGAAAGAAATACGGACTCAAAAAAGCGAGAAAAGGACAACAGTTCTCTAAGAGGTAATATCTATATTGGCAACTACCAAGAAAAAAACAAAAAATACTTTGAAACAAAAAAACAATATTGCCCCGCCTACGGGGAAGCTGGGTGTATTGCTTCCGGGTATGAGCGGTGCGGTTAGTACTACTTTTATTGCCGGAGTAGAGGCAATAAAAGCCGGGCTTGGAAAACCCATCGGATCCCTAACGCAATTAGGCACAATCAGAATAGGCAAAAGGACAGAGAATAAATCCCCCTTGATTAAGGACTTTATACCCCTTTGCAATTTAGAGGATCTAGTTTTTGCAGGATGGGATATTTTCCCTGATAATTGCTATGAGGCGGCCCTTAAATCAGGAGTTTTGGAGAAATCTCTTGTTGACGACATAAAAGATACTCTTCAGGAAATGACGCCTATGCCGGCGGTTTTTAGCAGGAAATATGTAAAGAACCTAAACGGCAAACATCTTAAGCGCGGCAAAACCAAAATGGATCTTGCCGAGCAGCTTATAGACGACATAAAAAAATTCAAAAAAGAAAGCGGTGTCGACCGCCTTGTTATGGTTTGGTGCGGAAGTACCGAGATTTATATTCAGGCCTCTGAAGTACACAGTTCAATTAAGTCCTTTGAAGAGGGTTTAAAGAACAACCATCCGGGCATACCTCCCAGTATGATTTATGCTTATGCTGCAATCAAATGCGGTGTTCCATACGCTAACGGAGCACCCAATTTATCAGCGGATGTCCCTGCTCTAACCAAGCTTGCACGACAAAAGAAAGTTCCTATTTCGGGTAAAGATTTTAAGACTGGTCAGACCCTGATGAAGACTATTCTCGCCCCTGGACTTAAGAGCAGAATGCTCGGGCTTAACGGATGGTTTTCTACTAATATTTTGGGAAACAGGGACGGAGAAGTTTTAGACGACCCCTATTCATTTAAAACAAAAGAAGCAAGCAAGCTAAGCGTGCTTGAATATCTGTTCCAACCAGATCTTTATCCGGATCTTTACTCAGATTATTACCATAAGGTCCGAATTAACTACTACCCTCCGAGAGGGGATGAAAAAGAGGCATGGGATAATATAGATATATTCGGCTGGTTAGGCTACTCAATGCAGATTAAGGTGAATTTCCTCTGCAGAGATAGTATACTTGCAGCCCCCATTGTACTTGATTTGGTAACATTTCTTGACCTTGCCGGCAGAGCTGGCATGTCTGGGATACAGGAATGGCTTTCATTCTACTTTAAAAGCCCTATGCACGGGGAGAACCTTTATCCTGAGCACGATGTATTCATACAGCTCATGAAGCTTAAGAATACGCTGAGGTATTTGCAAGGTGAGGAACTAATAACCCATTTAGGGTTAGACTACTACGATGTTGCTTAACTAACACCCCTAGGCGTTAATTAAACTAAATAGTAATCCCACAGAATTTTACTTCCATGTATATTTAGAATTTCGAAATGGGTTTATGCTTGGGCGCTAATGGCAAGCCATTTACGTGTAATGTAGGGTTCGCCGTCCTGGTCTCTGTTCCCATGTAGCTCTATTGCGGGGCCGACAGAATCCCTCATAGCATTTACGGCATCGTCTATTGGATATCCCCTGAGTGCTCCAGCAGCATATTGCTGAAAAGCGCTTATATATTCCCACGCTTCCTTATGCATATCTACTGCAAACTCCTTGGCATCCACAAGTTTGAAACCCGCCTCTTCCACCAGGCTCTCATAATAAGCGCGAGGGAGAAATTTTGCAGCCTCAGTCTTAATATCAGTCTTTTCCCTCTTTATACCATGATCACGCATATATTGGACTGCGGTTTTGACTTGTGTACGGTAAAAAGGCAATGTTTCAGCAGGCCTGGCTTCTTCGTAAAATGCTGTGTTAAAGAAAAGCAGCCCTCCTGGTTTTAAAGCTCTTCTAATCCTTTTAACACAATCCAGCTGATCATCCGCGGATAGGTAGTGAATACCATTACCCCATACCGCTATATCCACACTTTGATCAGGAATTGTCATATCCTCAATTGAAGAGTGCACAAGCTTTAATTTCTCTACAGTTTTTTCTAATTTAGACTGAGCCAGCTTAAGGGCTTCAGAGGATTGATCCAGACACAATACCGCAGTTTTTTTCCAACTCTCAGGCAGACTATCAAACACGAGCTGAACCATAGTGCCAGCACCGGTTGCAACGTCCAGAACTCCTTCTAGTCCGTTAACCCCTTTCTGCTTCATAATCTCAATCCAACTATTTATGCATTCGCTGTTTACTCTTTTATATTCTTCAGTATCCGCAAACGGTTCATAATTATAATCTTCTTTATGAAGTTCTACTTTATTAAGTTCTTCTTTCATTTTGTGCATTTCCTGCATTCAATACCTCCGCTTTATACCCCTACCCTGAGAATCGCAAGATAGAATAGTAGGTTTCAAATTATAACATAATATTGGACAAAAATAAATATTAACAAACTCTACAGCTCTAATCACACTCCCCTTTTATCTCCCCAGATAATTTTGTGGAGCTGAGGCAAAACTCTAACATTTTCTAATTTATTATAAATCACTTTTTCAGTTATCCAACCCAAGCGAGTCCCATTTGCGGGTTGAAAAATGATATTAGCTTTGATGTCATGTCTGTTTAATATACCTAAAGCATATTCATAATCAGCTTCATCCTGTATTACGAATTTAAGTTGATCCTTTTCCCGGAGTCTTTTAAAAAGATCAAAGTCCATTTTGTGCTGCATTTTGGAGCTCGGGCATTTACAATCCATGCTTATCGTACTATTTTCTGTCCACAATATAGGTGGGGGCATTTTATGTCCGCTCGTTTCAAGCAGGATGGAATGACCATTGCTGATTAAATCGCGTGCTAATTCCTCAACTTCCTTAATTTGAATAAGAGGTTCCCCGCCAGTAATACAAACTCTTTTACACTCGTATTTCTCGACCTCTCTTATGACCTCAGCAATCGTATAATCCTTAAAATCGCGCCCCTCTACCGCATACATGGTATCGCACCAAGCGCATCTCAAATCACAGGCGAATAAGCGAACAAACACCGTGGGAAGGCCTATTTCGAGACCCTCACCCTGTAGGGAAAAGAAAATTTCGCTGATTTTCATCTTTCATACTCGGTCGGATCCCAAATGTCGGATTCGATAAATGCCCTTTTCCTCTCCCTGCAGGAGCTGCATACTCCGCAGTGTCTTTCTCCGCCTTTATAACAAGTCCAGGTATCTGCAAAAGGCACCCCTAGTTCTGCGCCAAGTTTAACGATCTCTGATTTATCAATATCAACAAACGGGGCATCAATTACCAAGTCGGGATTATCCGTCGCCAGTCTCTCTGAATTTTGGAACGCATCGACAAATTCTTTCCTGCAGTCAGGATAAACTCCTCTATCTGAGAAGTGAGCGCCGAAGAATACATGATTAGCCCCAATGCTCTCCGCATAGCCTATCGCAATGGAAAGAAAGATTGCATTTCTGTTGGGCACTATAGTTGATTTAAGGGTCTCGTAATGATCCGCAGTCTCAGGAACTTCTGGAACCTCTACATTTGAGTCTGTAAGAGCTGAGCCTGAAAGGAGGATTTTCATTGCAGAAAGATCAATCACCTTATGATCTATTTCTAATTTCCGGGCAATAGCTTTAGCGTATTCAATTTCCTTTAGATGTCTTTGACCATAGATAAAGGTAAGGTCATAAATCTGAAATCCCTCGCTTACCATCTTGTATAGCAGTGTCGAACTGTCGATACCGCCTGAAGCTATAATTACAGCCTTTTTGTTCATGATCTTTATAATATATGCTCAACATGACATGGACAAGGGATACGAGGGTTGCTCCCGGAATAAAATTTAGTGAACTTTAGTAGGGTGTTCGGTATTTTTTGAGACAACGTCGTAGATGTCTCCTAATTTAGTTTCGAGCTCATCTACATGGCTGATAACTTCTTGAATTTGTTTATCCAGGTCCTCAGCTTCAAGGTCTATATCTTCACATTTTCTCCACTCAAGTATATGTCCTTTAATGTGATCAAAAGCAGCCTGCATAGATTTCATATCCTCTGATATCCGAGAGACTGTTACAACAAGCTCTTTCTTTTCTCTCTCCCTTTTAACATAACCTAACCAGAAGGTTGCGAGGATAAACGCTAGTATTAACAGGGCCTGAGGAACTGAAGTTTCCATTGTAGGATAAAAACCTATGGCATCTATATGAGGCAGGAAATCCAGAGGGGTCACATTAACTACCCCCGCCTCTTGAAGCTCTTTTATACCCTTGCCCAATAGTATGAAAGCAAGAAAATACAGGAAGACACTCGTGAAAGTGAAAAAGTATTTTAGTGGTATTCTAAGGGCCAATTTGAAAATCGCAAAAAAGAGAACAACCAGCACAGCCCCGCCGGCAATTATTCCCCATATCACCGCAGATTGGGAGTTTTCCGCCTGGAGCCAAAGGGCCTGATAGAATAGTACGGTTTCAAATGCTTCTCTGTAAACTGCGAAAAACGATACGCTCGCAAGGGCTATAACGCTGTTTCTTGAAACAGCATTTTCCACTTTACCCTGAATGTATTCCTTCCACTTGCGAACCTCTATCTTGCTAATAAGCCAATAGCTCACATAAAAAAGCACCGCCGCGGCAACAAGAGCTGTTATCCCTTCGATTATTTCACGTTGCGCGCCGCTTATGGAAATCACAGTTTTAGCCAGAAACCAAGTCAATACTCCCGCCACTAACGCTGCAATCCAACCATAGTGTATATATTTAACCGCTTTTCTTGAGCCTGTAGCATTTAAGAAAGCAATAATTGCTGCTATTATCAGGATTGCCTCAAGCCCTTCTCTCACCATAATTGCAAAGGAATTAAGAAAAGATATGAATTTACTTGTGGATTTACTCTCCAAGATAACAGATGCCGAGTTCAAATTGTCCTGTAGCTTAGTATTTAAATTTTCGATTTCTGCTACGGATTTCCCCGATTTAATTGCATTCCGATAATCCCCGAAATTTGCTTCCATTTCCGCTGTAAATTTTCTGTCTTTAACAAATAGATCGGGCTCCACCTGCTCAAATCCCAAGAGATATGCATCAAGGGTTTTCTCATAAGACTCTTTTGTCCTACCCGTCTTATATAACTCTAAAGATTCATCGAGCAGTCCACTTGTCAGAGCTAATGCTGAAGCTTTGGATGAAGCATTATCACTAAATACTCCTTTACGAAGATAGGAGATTGCCAAATCCCGCTCCTCCTGACTACCTCCATGCTCACTTATCTTATCCCCTAGCTGATTGTTGGAGAGTGTCGCGAGGCTTTTATAATCCTTTAATTCCTCTGGAAGTAGAGATGCAATTTCCGCTCCGGAAAGACCGCCTTCGTTTTTAGACGCAAGTGACAGCACGTAAAACGCCAAATCCCATTTCTTGTCGTCAGAAATCTGAGGGAAAGAGGGCATAGTCGTACCCGCTATTCCAAAAGTCGTGGTGTTGTAAACTTTAAAAGGTGAAAGCCCTAAAGTTAAAGCAGGGTCAATAAATTTAGTCGGAGGTGGATTTAATCCATTAGCCAATGGGCCGTCTGCAGCACCGCTAAGACCGTGACACTGTGAACAATTATTGCCATATACCTCTTTTCCTATCTCTAAAGAGGGGCTTCTCCCGGGATATGAAACCATGCTATAAGAGGAAATAATTTTCCCCTTTATGCTATTTGAAACTTCCTCGACTCTTTTAACGGAAGATTTAGCAGCTATAAGATTTGATAGCTCGTTAATCTCAGATTCTATATTCGCTTTATCCCCTGCCGAGGACTTTAAAGCTTGAAAGAGCTCTTGGGCTTGAGAAGAAAACTCAAGCATTTCCTTATATTCATCACCATTTATCACCTCCCCGTCTAATACGGCATTTTGATAATCACCGCCTATATAATCTACTAGAGATAGTATCCTCCTCTCTGTAGATGAGGCGAAAGATGGTAAGGTGATTAAGAGTAGAAGGAAAAAACAGATGCAAGAAATACCAAGTATTCTAATTGTTTTATTGATATTAAGGATATCTAAAGCCTCCGCCCAAATTTCACAAAAAGAATCAATTACCTTGATTAAGAATGCGTTCAACAGAGATTAATAATAGGTTTAACCGAAATTGAAAATGAATATCAATTAGCAAAGATTCCAGATTACCATAAAGACCTTTAGTGTCAAGAAGTAGGGGTTGTAATAATAAGGGCTTTAATTATTATTATTGATTGAAATATTAGAAATCAGAGAAAATTTGTACGATTATAGCCATTTAAATGAGCGACCAAGCTAAAAATAAAGAAAAATTATTTGAAGAGTTCCCCCCGGTATCCGAGAAAGAATGGAAGGAGCAGGTAGTCAAGGATTTAAAGGGGAGAGAATTTGAAAAATTAATCTGGAAAACCTACGAAGATATAGATGTAGACCCTTTTTATACAGAAAAGAGCTTAAAGTCTATCAACTATTTATTAAATTCCCTTCCAGGAGAATTTCCTTTTGTTAGAGGCTCCAGTTCCACAAATAACGACTGGAATATTAATCAGGAAATTAGTGAGACGGATGTAAACCTTGCAAATAAACTGGCGCTAAACAGCCTAAATGGCGGCGCGGATTCCCTCACCTTCAATTGTGAGATAGACAATGAAGGATATTCAGCTCTTGCTGTTCAAAACAAAGAAGACATGGCACTTCTCCTAAATGGTATAGATATAGAAAAAGCACCTATCCATTTCAAATGTGGCAGTGGGAATATTGGAATTTTGTCTCTCCTTATAAACGAAGCCAGGAAAAGGGGGGTAAACCTAAAAACGCTATCAGGCTCAGTTGATTGCGACCCGTTAAAAGAATTGACCTTAGACGGATCATTCTCAAAAGGTGAGGAGAACTCCTTTAAGGAATTAGGGGCATTAATATCATATCTAGGTAATTATATGCCTGATTATAAGGCGCTTAAAGTACATAGCTCTGAGTTCCATAACTCGGGAGCCTCAATTACCCAGGAGCTTGCGTTCACATTGGCTAAAGGGGTGGAATATTTAGACCGGCTTACTGAGATGGGCCTCTCCACTGATCAAATTTCACGGCAGATGTCATTTTCATTCTCCATCGGCTCAAATTACTTTATGGAAATTGCCAAACTAAGGGCAGCCAGACTGCTTTGGGCGCAAATAATGGAGCAATATGCGCCAAAAAATGAGTCATCTAAACAGATGTCTATAGAAGTCAAAACCTCTTCGTGGAATAAAACACTTTACGATCCGTATGTGAATTTGCTTAGAGGTACGGTGGAAACCATGGCAGGAGTATTTGGAGGGGCAAGCTCAATCACGGTTAGGCCTCTTGATTCAGAGTATAAAACTCCCGACGAATTCTCTCTTCGGATGGCAAGAAACACTCAGCTTGTATTAAAGAAGGAATCTTATTTGGATCGTGTTACAGACCCTTGTGCAGGATCGTACTATATTGAGAACTTAACAAATTCAATAGCGCAGGAATCCTGGAGGCTTTTCCAAAGAATTGAAGCGGAGGGAGGATTTGTAGAGTCTCTTAAGTCTGGAGTTATTCAAGAGGAAATAAACAACACAAAAAAAACAAGAGATATGAACATAGCAATCAGAAAAAACACCTTTTTAGGTGTGAACCAATATCCGAATTCTGGAGAAAACATGTCAGGTCAAATCAAAGAAAGCACCTCCAGTATTCCACTAAAAAAATCAGGCAACACTATTAATACCGAAGATAAGCTTTCTATCCAATTCACTACTGCATACCTTTCAGGTGATGATGTTTACGCCGGGGATGTACTATTGCAAAACTCCGGTGAATCAGAAATCAGGGTTGCCGCATTAAAGCCCTACCGCGGGGCACAGGCGTTTGAAGAAATTCGCCTGGCAACGGAACACCACATTAAAGAGACCGGGCACAAGCCCAAAGTCTTCTTATTTACAATAGGCAATCCATCAATGCGAAATGCCAGGGCAGCTTTTTCGAGCAACTTTTTTGGATGCGCGGGTTTTGAGATAATCAATAATATAGGATTTGATACACCGAAAGGCGGCGTTGAGGCCGCTATTGAAAATAATGCGGATATTGTTGTGATCTGCAGCTCAGATGATGAATATCTAAATGTAGCCCCACAAATCACAAAAGAGCTAAAGGGGAAAAATCCTAACATAAAAATTATTATTGCAGGCAACCC
>Ga0209633_10000443_pt1 | contig 48557 bp, 47 predicted proteins | sample Cruoilmetagenom1_FD_187290 | JGI IMG/M metagenome (GOLD analysis project Ga0209633, IMG submission 187290) | Oil polluted marine microbial communities from Coal Oil Point, Santa Barbara, California, USA - Sample 1 (SPAdes) (version 2) | ecosystem: Environmental > Aquatic > Marine > Oil seeps ... | reverse complement strand
AGCTTTTTTTTAAGATTTTTCACAGTGAGGCTCAAGTTCCGCACTGTCCATAAGGCAATCACTTACATAAATTTTATTCCTTTTTTTTCACCCATAGAAATTTTGGAAAAAGCAATTGCATCTAACGTAGGAATAAAGACTATGTTCTTTATTCCCATTATGTGTGCACTAAGGTAATAAATCTTTTATATCCATAAAGGTATTGGTAGCCACATGTGTATATATTTCTGTGGTTTTGGTAGAGTTATGGCCTAATAATAATTGAATATGCCGGAGATCAACACCACTTTCTAACAAATGGGTAGCAAAACTATGCCTGAGCATATGCGGATTTACCCGTTCTTTAATACCGGCTTTTCGTGCCCCGGCAGAAACTATTTTTAATACACTGGTTGTACTATATTTATTACCTGGGTTGGTTCCCTCAAATAAGTAAACTTTAGGATTGTATACTTTATAATATTTTCTTAGATCATCAAGAACACGTTGATTGAGCACTGTATTTCGGTCTTTATTGCCTTTGGCTTGTCTAACAGTAATCAGCATTCTTTTACTGTCTATATCTGTAAGCACTAAATTCAATAACTCACTTCTTCGCAAACCGGAAGAATACAATAAACTAACAATACAGCGATGCTTGATATTGTTGGTATGCTCTATTATTGAGAGGATTTCCTCCTTCGATAATACCTTGGGTAACTTAAACTCCTTTCTCGGCCTTTCAATAGAATAGAACCTGTTTGGCATACCCAACACCATTTCATAATGAAATTTAATCGAATTAACAGATTGATTAATATAAGAGTTGGACTTGTTTTCCTGTATTAGATGATGAAGATAGTTTCTTACATCATTTTCATTTAAATTCAGTAATTCTATATCTTTGTAAAAGTTAATAAAAGCTTCAAAACAAGAAACATACGTTTTAACAGTGCTGTTAGCATATTTTTTAAGTTCTAATTTTTGTAGATATACTTCTGGACAAGATCTAAAATTTTGCTTTTTTTGCCGTTTTGTAAACCATTTAAGGTCTATGGTTTCATTTTCATGATTTAAAATTCTATCTGTAAAAAAAAAATTGCAATTGACCCATGCTACGCCCCTAAATTTTTCAAAGATCAGGTTCAGATTAGATTTGGTATTCAAAATATAAGCCATTCGAAACTCCCTGCTCCATTTGGGCTCTGGTAATTGTTCTATTAAGGCTTCGATAACCTTATCTGAATTAAATTGAAATCCGATGCATTGTTGTTCGTTAATTAAAAGATGTTTTAAGGTGATCGATTTTTGTAAATAGTTTTCCATAGTGGTGTCAATAGTAGAAAAAAATAAACGAATAGTTGGGAACAAACGACAGTAAACGTTTCTTAACCGTTACTAACGGATAATTCAAAAAACCTTGCTAACTCTTGAAATAATAGTACTTTTACTTTCTTATGAAATGTAAAATCTGCAAAAAAGTACTTAAAGGAAGGCAAGATAAAGTCTTCTGTTCTATAGAATGTAAAAACTATTATCATACCAATTTAAGAAGAGTAACCAATAAAACAGCCAAAGAACTGGATACTATTTTACATAGAAACCGGTCTATTTTATTAGAACTTCTAGGAAAAAATAACGTTCAAAAAAAATTAAAGAGGGTAGCGCTGGCAAAAAAGAAATTTAATTTTAAATATATTACGCATTTTCATATCAACAGCAACCGAAAAATGTATCATCATGTGTATGATTTTGCCTGGATGGAATTTTCGGATGACGAAATTTTAATTGTAAGAAGAAGATAGATATGAGATTATACAGGCAACGATTCACCAATGACCAAAGCCAATAAAAAAACCGTTCTAATTTAATATCAGAACGGCCTTAAGATTGGTTGTTGATTCATTGCTTTATAAAACTAATCAGTTGCTAAAGCAATACTGGTTTGATTGCTATTGATCTCTTGTTTTTCAAGCGATGCGCATGAGCGGGATGACTTGCAGGCATTCAACCCAATGATGATCAGAAGAAAAACAATTGTTATTATAAATTTTTTCATAATTAGACCATTTTACTTTTTAGAACACCTTTTGAATCAGTTGATTAGAGTGTACTGCACCGTCTATAACGCCAAATTGTATTAGTTTATTTTGAATTGTATTGATTAATTTTTTTGAAATGGTTTTATTACTACTCCATTTCGTAATAGATAACCACTCCTGGATGTCGTCCCTTTTTTGATGGTACCGTTCTGAAAATAATCGAACCAGGTCCTCATTTTTCAAGGGATCTTTAAAAGTAGCAAGTTGCCTATTTATAACTTTAATAAGAGCCATTACTTCATCTTTTTGATGTTGCAAAACTTCATCCCGAACAGCGATTACAAAACATGGCCAGGGAGTGGTAATACTATCTAACCTTCTGAATATCTCTTTATCTACATAAGGCTTCGTGGTAAAATGTTCCCATAAAAAATAATCGGCAGTACCATCTGTCAAGGCATCAACACCACCATCAAGATTCTTAACGATCGCATAGTTTAAATTATCAATATCAAAACCGTGCGTAAATGCATTTACCTTAGCCATTAACTGAGAACCCGATCCGTAACGGCTAATAGCAATAGTTGCATTTTCCAACTCTTCAATTTTTTTAAATTTTGATTTTGCCCCGACGTGGATACCCCATAGTAAAGGTGATTGAACATATACCTTTACAATTTTACTCGGATTACCATTGATAATATCTTTGATAATTCCTTCGGTTAAAATAATAGCTATATCAATTGACCCATCGCGTAAAGAAGTACACATAGCACCTGTACCTCCCGGAAATTCTTTCCATTGCAGGTCAATGCCTTCTTTTTTGAATTTATTTTCTTCAATGGCTAAATGCCAGGGTAAATTAAAATGTTCAGGTACTCCGCCAATGGTAATAGTTTGCATTTATTATAAATTTAATTCTTCCCGCTGTTTTCGGGTAAGATTTTTGACTACTAATGCATAAGATGTATCTATCCAATTATAAATGATTTGGTCTGCTACAGAATTATCCAATATCACTTTGTTCCAATGTTTTTTATTCATATATGGCTGTATCCCTAAGCAAGAATAGGTTGCCCTTAATTTGTCTATCTCCTCAGGCTTCGCTTTCACACTGATACTATCAAAAGAATTGATATCAGTTGCGGTAAACATTTTTCCGGATACTTTAAATACTAAAACAGAAGGTAGTTTCGAAAAAGGGAAAGATTCGGTTACCGCTTTTTTTGAAAGGCAATATGACCGGTACTCCTCAATATTCATAATTAATGTGCTAACTTATCTAAGGTGTACTGTATCAACGCTTCTACCGTTTTATAGGGATCTTTACTAAAAGTGCCATTTACCCTATTCGCGATAATTGCGTTCATAGAAAGTGCACGATGGCCCAGTAAACGCGCGAGGCCATAAATGGCAGATGTTTCCATTTCAAGGTTTGAAATACGGGTGCCCTTATAACTGAAACTATGTATCTTGTTATTCAAGTTATTATCTTGAATGGGTATACGTAAAATTCTGCCTTGCGGACCATAAAAACCAGGTGCTGTAGCGGTGAATCCGGTGAAAACTTGGTTGCTGATCAATTTTTTTTCAAGTTCTTCACTGCCTTTTACAACATAGGGCCTTGCTTTTCTATCACTCCAGTGGGTATGCACAATAAAAGCTTCTTCTATTTCTTTTTCAAGGACGTGACGGCTATCATATGAATGCAGTAAACCATCCAACCCTAACCCGTATGTACCCATTACAAAACTGTCAACCGGAATATCATGTTGTAATGAACCTGAAGTACCAATACGAACAATATTCAATTGATGATGTTGTTGCCTAACAGTTCTACTTTCCAGATCGATATTTACCAAGGCATCCAGTTCATTCACAACTATATCGATATTATCGGGGCCAATACCAGTTGAAATAACTGTAAATCGTTTGCCCTTATAGGAACCGGTTACGGTCTTAAACTCACGCTTTTGTATCTCAAATTCAATAGTCTCGAAATGTTTTGAAATTTTAGGAACCCTATTCTGGTCACCAACAAAAAGAATAGTATCGGCAATATGTTCGGGTTTTAAATTCAAATGGTAAATACTGCCATCAGGATTTAAAATTAATTCAGAAGGAGCTATTCTCGACATTCTTATAAATTATAATGATTTTTAATATGGCTGGTCACATCGTTCTCTGTGGCCTCTATAAAGATTGGTAATTCACCTTTTTTATTAAATAGTATACCATATAAATGTTTATTGGTGTCAAAATATAAAGTATCATTCTCATTAGAGATTGCAATATATGGTTTTTCGCAAATAGTGATAGCAAGGGTAGTATTCTTAAAGGTATCGATGATGGTATTGGTCAATTTTTCAAAATTTCCATCCAACTCAACGAGTTCATCAGATTGATTATCTTCGACCATTTTGCCAAAGTCAAATTCGGTTGGCCTGAATAAAATAATTTCGTTTTTAGTTGACCTATACATATCACTGCTATCAGCGAAGTCAATTTCATCTTTTGTGAAAAATAGTTTTGCTGATTCAATATCTTCTATTTTGGAAGGTTGGGTTTTATCAATTTTTTGCGGATCCATAGTTTCTGACTTTTCATTATTAGATTTACAACTAAGTGTACTAAATATGAGCAATACTGCTACTAATTTTAAGATGCTCTTCATAACACTAACCGCCAACACGTTTCACATTAAAACCCTTACTTTTTAAAATAGCCATTATTTTATCCCTATAATCACCCTGAATAATAATTTTATCATCTTTAAAACTACCGCCCACACTTAATCTCGTTTTCAGCTCTTTGGCTAGTTTCTTAAAATCAGAAGTTGCTCCGGTATATCCTTCAAGTATGGTGACAGGTTTCCCTTTTCTTTTTTCATATTTACAAATAATGGGTTCTTCTTGTAACCAAACATCACTTTTTTCTTCAATAGTATCTTCCTTGTCAGGAATTTGGTCAGGGAACAAATTTTTAAGCTGGTCTTGTAAATCCATAAAGAAGTAAAATTAATGAAAAAATATTATTTGTCTCGTTTGTACAGGGGAATTAAGTAGGATATAGTATAATTGAATCCAAATCCGGAATCGTTTAGAAAAACCCTGTTAAAACCAGGGACAAATAGGTTTTTAAATCCTTCAGGTTCTTTGGTACTAACCATTTTTTTCCCGCTAAAGCTAAAGCCTAAGTATAAGTTATTAAATACTTCAGCCTTTATCCCTAAAATAATTTCGGCCCACTGCGCATTCAGATTTTCAAATTTTTGTCCTTCTTCTACCGTAGCCAATGCATCCAAAAAAGGATCATTATTTACGGTAAAACTATTTAAAGTCTGGCTAAATGTACTATAACCATATCGAAAACCAACATAAATGGCATTTTCCATATTTAGCCAATTCTTATATGCATTGTAATCCGCACCTGCTTTTAGATACGAACCATTTGTTGTAAAATTAAAAAAATCTTCATCAGTAGTATTTTCTAAATAACCTAATTCAGCAGCTACATACCATTTTTTTGAAATCCTGTAATCGCCTACCAACTCTAATCCTTTTCTTTCTTCATTAAAAAAAGTATTTACCGGATTGAATAAGTCTATACCAACCCTCAATCCATATTTATTTTTTAGGATGGTGTCTTGTTTTTTTCCATTTTCTTGAGAAAATGAAAAGATACAACACAGTAAAAAGAATATATTAATGAAATATTTTAACATGTGCATCAGTTTCATTATCAATAGTTTGCGAAATAGTCTCAGTGTTCTCGGCCCAATTATTTGAATCTAGTTGATAAGTTGTATTCTTAAAAATAGTTTTAAATCCGCAAGAGCGCCCCACAAATACATTCTCACGAATATAGCTAACAGTTAAGGTGTCTCTTTTTAATAAAGCACCATTATTACTGTCAATGGTCAATATATATTGTGTGTTGTCTTCTGTTACTTTTAGAGGTACCGAAACAATAGTATCGGTAACAAAAAGTGGTATCGAATCAGCTTCAGTGCCAATAAATATCTTGGCAGATAAATTGCTTACAGCTTTTACAGTAGCAGGATCATCTTTATCATAAAATGTTATCACGAGTTTCGGTGTAATTTCATCAATGCAGATATCATCGCGTTCACAGCTATTTAGCGCAATTAAAACTAGTAAGAAGAGTGTTAAGAATATTAATTTTTTTTTCATTCTTTATTATCATTTCTGTCCCTTTGCTGAAGATGTCACCCTGAGCGCAGTCGAAGGGTTATTTCAGTAAAAGTAAAAATCCATTTTTATTCAACAAATTAACATAACTCCAAAAGTACAACATTTTCTACATGATGTGTTTGCGGGAACATATCGACTGCCTGTGTTTTTACGATCTTGTATTTTTCATTAAGTAAAGCCAGGTCCCTTGCTTGCGTAGCTGAATTACAACTTATATATACAACTTTTTGAGCTGCAATTTTTAACAATTGCCCTACTACTTTTTTATGCATGCCATCTCTTGGCGGGTCGGTAATAATTACATCAGGATGCCCGTGACCAGCAATAAAATCATCTGTAAATAACTTAGCCATATCACCCGCATAAAATTCAACATTTTGAATGTTATTGAGATTAGCATTCTCTTTGGCATCTGCAATAGCTTCAGGCACACTTTCAATACCTATTACCTTAGCCGCTTTTTTAGCTATAAATTGCGCGATGGTACCGGTACCGGTATACAGGTCATATACTAATTCACTACCGGTAAGCTGTGCAAAATCACGAGCAATCTTATATAATTCGTAGGCTTGCTCAGAATTGGTTTGGTAAAAAGATTTTGCATTGAGTTTAAATTGCAAACCTTCCATTTCTTCAAAAATATGATCACGGCCTTTATATACTATTACCTCCTGGTCGTAAATGGTATCATTGGCTTTTTGATTGATGATGTATTGCAGAGAAGTAATTTCAGGGAAGCGGTCGGCTATAAAACCTAATAACAATTCTCTTTTTATTGGATGGTCCTCATAGAACTGAATGACCAGCATAATTTCTCCAATAGAAGAAATGCGAAGCATCAAAGTCCGCAATAACCCTTTTTGCTCACGGGGATTAAAGAAAGACAATTCATTTTTTAACCCAAATTCTTTAATTGAATTTCTAATGGTATTTGAGGGGTCTTCTTGTAAATGACATTTGTTAATATCCAATATTTTATCCCACATTCCGGCGATATGAAAACCCAATGCATTTCGATCGTCAATTTCTTCTTCAGAATCTATTTCTTCTGGTGTTAACCACCGGTTATTCGAAAAAGAAAATTCCATTTTATTCCTGTAAAAGTATTGTTTTTTAGAACCTTGAATGGGAGTTATTTCAGGAAGTTCCAAATGTCCGATTCTTTTTAAATTATTAATTACCTCTTTTTCTTTATAAAATAATTGATCTTCATATTTCATATGTTGCCATTTACAACCGCCACAAACCTCAAAATGTTCACAAACAGGTATTGAACGTTTCTCAGATAATTTTTTGAAATGGATAGCTTTGCCTTCGTAAAAGGCTTTCCTTTTTTTAAAAGTTTGTACGTCTACCACATCACCGGGAATGGCATTTGATAGAAAAATTACTTTGCCATCAGGGGCTTTGGCAATGGCTTTGCCTTTAGCACCAGCGTCTATTACTTCAATAGTTGTAAAAATTTGTTGTCTTTTTTTTCTTGACATAGTATACTGCTAAAAATGCCGCAAATATAAGTATCATTTATTAAGATTATCTTTAAAAAATGGTAAAATGGAATAGAAAAATCTTGAAATTGAACCTTTTTTAACTTTCTACGTCTTTAGAGTAGAAATCAAAATGAATAAACCTGAAAAAATATTTGACGGATTGTTAGTATTGCAATGTCAAAACGGCGATAAAAAAGCATTTTCATTATTAGTGAAACGTTGGCATGCAAAGTTGTGTAAACAAGCCTATTTTTATACAAAAGATATAGATATCGCTAAGGATATAGTGCAAGATAGTTGGAGCGTCATTATAAAAAAAATCAGTAGTCTAAAAGAGCCAAATAGTTTTGGGGCCTGGACATTGACTATCGTTAATAGAAAAGCTGTTGATTGGTTGAGGAAGCAAAAAAAGCATAAAGAAAAATTGTATACATATTACGAAAATTCACGAACAGGTCATGATACAAATAGTAATACTAATACTATTGAAGATGCTATTGTTAATATTACAGAAACTATTTTGAAGACGATTAAAAAATTACCTAGAAATCAACAGATCGTACTAACACTCTTTTATGTTGAAGAATATTCTATACATGAAATAAGTTCCATCTTACAAATTTCGAAAGGAACGGTAAAATCTAGGCTGTTTTATGCCAGAGAAAAATTAAAAGCAATAGTAAAAAATAGAAGTGTTAACTAAAGATTTCACAAAATAGATTAACTGTGGGCATAGAATTTAACTTTGAAAATCAATAAGAATTATAAAAAATAATATCATGAAGAAAAATAAAGAAGAAATAGACCAAATAATAAAGGAAACACTAACTCAAGAAGAAGCTAAGTTTTATGATGAGTTAGGAGAGCAAAATTTATTGCAAATGCTTGGCGGACTCTTTCAATCAAAACATAGTTGGCTTCTTGTAATAATGAATATTGTAAATATAGTAATGTTTGTATTGTCAATTTATTGTGTTATTCAATTTTTGAATACCGATATTACAAATGAACTAATCAAATGGGCTTCTGCAGGGTTTATTTGTTGGACTAGTATAGCGATGATCAAACTATTCGTTTGGATGCAAATGGATAAAAATGCCATTCTAAGAGAATTCAAAAGATTGGAGTTGCAAGTTGCTGCTTTGGCCAAAAAAAAATAACTGGTATAAAAAAGCATCCGCCAATAGCGGATGCTTTTTAAAAAATAAATCCAACTAAAATTACTTAGCTGCGTTACGCATATAAGCGCTTACCGCTTGTAACTCTTCAGGAGTCATATCTTTTACAAAACCATCTAAGTTTGCTTTCATTATGGCTACCTGACCCGGATCAGTATCAACTATAGGGTCAGAATTTCCTTTTAAGAATTTGACTAAGTTCCCACCTTTTTCATCATAAATTTTTACGATATCTTTAATAGAAGGCCCAATCACTTTAGTATCTAAAGCATGGCATGCTGTACATGTTTTTTCAGCAAATAATTTTTCACCCATCGCGAGTTGTTGATCATTTGCACTAGTATCAGTAGTAGTTTCTTCAACCTTAACTTCTTCTTTTATAGGCTCAACTTCTTTTTTGACTTCTTCTTTCTTTTTATCACCACAACTGGCAAATGTAAAAGCTAGAACCCCAAAAAATAATAGTAATTTTTTCATGTTAATAGTTTTTATAATTAGGCGACAAAAATAAAGGATTAATATTTTTTAAACGTAACTTTTATAACAATAAGGTAGCAAAAAATATAATTTGGAAGGATTCTAAATAATATAATATTAGAATAATAGTAAAGTAAAAAATGATTAAATTTGCAATTCTAAAAATTATAGATGTTAGATAGATTAAATATATTTAAACAACGTTTTGATGAGGTTTCTGATCTGATAATCCAACCGGATATTATCATGGATCAAAAACGCTATGTTAAATTGAATAAAGAATATAAAGATTTAAAAGCTGTAGTCGATAAAAGGGAAGAATATAAAACGGTACTTGATAATATAAGTGAAGCCAAAGAAATTATCAAAGAAGGTTCTGATGCTGAAATGGTTGAAATGGCACAATTGCAGTTAGAAGAGGCTTCAGAAAAATTACCACAGTTGGAAGAGGAAATTAAATTTTTATTGATACCTAAAGACCCAGAAGATTCAAAGAATGTTATCGTTGAAATCAGGGCAGGTACCGGAGGTGATGAGGCAAGTATTTTTGCAGGTGACCTGTATCGTATGTACACTAAATATTGTTCTGATAAAGGATGGAAAACAGAGGTCGAAGATATTAGTGAAGGAACTTCAGGTGGATTTAAAGAAATTATTTTTAGTGTTTCGGGTGCTGATGTCTATGGTGATATGAAATTTGAATCGGGTGTACACCGTGTGCAACGGGTTCCTCAGACAGAAACACAAGGCCGCGTTCATACATCGGCAGCTACTGTCATGGTATTGCCTGAAGCAGAAGAATTTGATGTTGAACTGAAACCAAGTGATATTAGGGTTGATTATTTTTGTTCTTCCGGCCCTGGAGGACAATCGGTTAATACTACCTATTCTGCCGTGCGTTTAACACATATCCCTACAGGTTTGGTTGCCCAATGCCAAGACCAAAAGTCACAACATAAGAACAAGGATAAAGCGATGAAAGTATTGCGCTCTCGTTTGTATGAACAAGAATTGGAAAAAAAATTAGCCGAGGACTCAGCAAAAAGGAATTCACTGGTTTCGAGTGGGGATAGGTCTGCTAAAATCAGAACCTATAATTATCCGCAAGGTAGGGTAACCGAGCATAGGATTGGCTTGACACTATACGATTTAAGTAATATTATTAATGGTGATATCCATAAAATTATTGAGGAATTAAAACTAGCCGAAAATGCTGAAAAACTAAAAGAACTTGGGGAGGTTTTATAACCATTTCTTTAAAATTCTATAAGCTACACATTTCTTCAACGGATTTCCGGGGTCTATTTTTGGATGGATGAAATGCGCATATTCAGTCATACCTATCTTTTGCATAACCTTTTGCGATTTTAAATTCAACTCGGGTGCTATCGCAAAAATTGTTGGCAAGTTTAGTGTATGAAAAGCATAGTTAAGGCAGGCATTAGCACCCTCTGTTGCAAAACCTTTACCCCAGGCATTTGGCATTAAACGCCAACCAATATCTATAAATGGTGTAAAATTCGTTTGATATGTTTGATGCAATAAACCGGTGAAACCGATAAAATTACCTGTATTTAACTCATCAACAGCAAAATAACAGAAACCATGTTCTGAAAAATGTGTCTGCATTCTTTTTATAAACTTCTCAGTTTCTTGACGCGACCATATGTTGGGGAAAAACTCCATAACCGCCATGTCAGCATTCATCATAGTGGCATTTTCAATATCTGAATCCTGCCAATTCCGTAAACCCAAACGACTTGTTTTTATAATGTATTTTTCCATCTAATGTTTAGTCAAGGTTGTATAGCATTTCTATCAAATTCTTTTCAAAACCTACTTTTTCATAAGCTTTTATGGCGTTTATATTTTCTTCATAAACTGTTAATCTGACTTCACTTATATTTTTCGTTTTAAACCAATCAAAAATAGAATTTAAAACTAATTTACTTATACCTTTACCTCTATAGTCATCTTTAACAAACATAAAACCAACATAACCATGTTCTTTTTTGTTAAAGTAATTTTTATTCTGTTTTATCAATCCGTAACCAGAACCTACAATTTCATTATCAACAATGGCGACAAACACTTCAGCGTTTGCCGATCTTATAAATTCACTAATATCATAATAGTTTATTTTTTGATGTTGTTTTAATGAAATATCCATTGGGCGTTCTACATTAATTAATTGCTGCTCAAAGTCCAATAAAATATTCAGATCATCCAATGTAGCTTCTCTAATGTTTATTTTCATAATTTATATAGTTTGAATTTCACCATACTATTGTTGGTGGTACAAAGGTGAAGAAAATCATTTCTGTTAAAATTAGAACATTTTAATTATTTTTCGTTCAATTTATTCTCAGATATAAACTATTTACATCTATTTGACTAAATTTACACACCAATCGTAAAAATAAATGAATTTTACCGGATTAAAGAAAAAAACAGCCTTTCAGTTTTATGAAAAGCAATTAAAAAAATTAAAGAAAAAGGAACGGAATACACCTACTAAAGTAGAACATATAGGTGTGCTGGCTGATTCCAGATTGTTTGGAAGTTATGATATTTCAAGAAATTTGAGCCAAAAATTTAATATGCCCCATAAAAAATTTGAAATTATCATTTTCGAAAATTTTAAAGACGAGTTTGTCACACAACATTATAATACATTTTCAGAAAAAGATTTCGGAATGTATGGAAAAATAAAAGCCCAAAATGTAGTGGGTTTTATAGATACGCCATTTGATTTGCTCATTAATTACTGTAATCATGATAGTGTTTTTGCAACGATAGTTGCCATGCAATCCAATGCTAAATTTAAGGTAGGGTTTGCAGATGATAAATTGCACGATTTATATGACTTTATGATTGCCATTGAGGGAAATAAAATAGATGTTTTTAACGATGAACTGGCAAAATATTTACAAATATTAGAACTTATTGAATGAAAGAATTCCTTGGAACCGGTGTGGCTCTTATTACACCTTTTAAAGAAGATAAAAGTGTGGATTTTGATGCCTTAGAAAAATTGGTGAACTATCAAATCGCTAACGGTATTGACTATTTGGTTGTTTTGGGCACCACGGGCGAACCTGCAACATTAACTGATGACGAAAAAGAAAAGGTAAAAAAGAAAATAATTGAAGTAAATCATGGCAGGTTACCTCTGGTAATCGGAATAGGAGGTAATAATACCGCAGCTGTGGTTAATGAGATACGGCAAACCGATTTTGCTGCCTTTGATGCAATTCTTTCTGTTTCCCCATATTATAATAAACCGACGCAAGAGGGTTTATACCAGCATTTTAAGGCCATTGCAGATGCTAGCCCCAAACCTTTGATCGTATACAATGTTCCGGGTAGAACAGCCCAGAACATAACGCCCGAGACAGTTATTCGCCTGGCAACAGATTTTTCGAATATAATTGGTGTTAAAGAGGCTGCAGGCAGCATGGACCAATCATTACGCCTAATGCAAAATAAGCCTGATAACTTTTTAATCATTTCTGGCGATGATATGATGGCCCTGCCAATGACTTTGACGGGAGGCGCTGGAGTTATTTCTGTTATTGGCCAAGGTTTGCCCAAAGATTTTTCTAAAATGATTCGTTTTGCTCTAAATGATAAAGCAAAAGTTGCCTCAGAATTGCATTATAAGGTGATGACTGGTATTGACTTTATTTTTGAGGAAGGAAACCCTGCCGGAATTAAAACGCTACTCAAAAAACTCAATATTTGTGAATCGTATGTGCGACTTCCTTTGGTTGAAGCTTCAGCTGAATTACAAGAAAAAATTAGTACCTTTATAGATTGTTATTAACTTTAAATATAAGTATATGTTAACTGAAGGAATGGAAAAAGCCTTAAATGAACAAATAACTATTGAAGCTGAATCCTCCCAAGTATATTTAGCTATGGCTTCCTGGGCTGAGACACAAGGAATGGAGGGCGTTGCAGAATTTATGTATATGCATTCTGATGAAGAACGAATGCATATGTTGAAACTGGTAAAATATGTTAATGAAAGAGGAGGTCATGCTAAAATTTCAACATTAAAAGCGCCACCGGTATCTTTTGGATCATTTAAAGATATGTTCCAAACTTTGTTCGATCATGAAGTGATGGTTTCTGCCAGTATAAATGAATTAGTACATATAAGCCTACAGAGTAAAGATTATGCAACGCATAACTTTTTACAATGGTATGTTTCTGAGCAAATTGAAGAAGAAGCACTAGCCAGAACCATCCTTGATAAAATTAATCTTATTGGTGATGACAAAGGCGGTTTTTACTTATTTGATAATGACATTAAACAGCTTACAGTGGTTTCTTCTGCCAATCCACAACCATAAAAGATAGAATTAACAAATTTTTAGCAACTTTTCTAACCATAATGCACAAAGGAGGATTATTTTTGCGGCAATACCACGATCTTAAAGGTATATGAACTTTACTCAAAAAATAGTTTTATTAATCCGTTTTAAATAAGTAATTTTGCAAAATGCATAAAATGAAGAAACTTAGTGTTTTATTTTTAGCAGTTGTTTTATTTTCAGCTTGTAGCGAGTACCAAAAAGTATTAAATAAAGGTGCTGCTGATGAACAATATAAAATGGCCACTAAATTATATGAGGAAGGCAAGTATAATAAGTCTATTCAATTGTTTGAAAAAATTATACCCAAATATCAGCGTAAACCTCAAATGGAACGTATCCAATATATGGTAGCTGAATCTAATTATAAAACTAAAAATTACAACTTAGCGTCTTATTATTTTAATAGGTTTATCGGAAATTATCCAAACAGTTCCAAATTGGAAGAGGCATCATACCTTACAGCACATAGCTATTACCTGGCTTCTCCGAAATCCAGCAGAGATCAGGCAGATACCCAAAAAGCATTGACTGCTTTTCAGAGTTTTATCGACAAGTATCCTGATTCTGATAAGTCAGAAGAGGCTAATAAATTTTACGACGAACTTACTAAAAGGCTAGAAAAAAAAGGATTTGATAATGCCAAGCATTATTATAAAACTGAGAATTATGCAGCAGCAATCACGGCTTTAGACGTCTTTCTGGAGGATAATTTTGGAACCGTTTTTAAAGAAGATGCATTGGCATATAAATTCTTAGCGTCTTATGAATTGGGTATGAAGAGTGTCTTTTTAAAGAAAGAGAAACGACTAAATGATGCAATTTTAGCCTATAATAGATTACAAAAAAGGTATCCAGAGTCGGGTAAATTGAAGGAGTTTGAAAATCTGCTGGAGAACTTGAATAAAGAATTAATAACAACAAAAGAACTACAAGAAAAATTAAATACGAATGGACTATAAGAATTCTGAAGCACCACTTACAACGATTACTTACGACAAAACAAAAATTGAAGAACCTACTCATAATATTTATGAGTCTATCTCAATTATGGCAAAAAGGGCAATTCAAATTAATGAAGATCTAAAAAGGGAATTAATTGATAAACTGGAAGAATTTGCTACCCATAATGATAGTTTGGAAGAAATTTTTGAAAATAAAGAACAAATAGAAGTTTCTCGTTTTTATGAAAAACTACCTAAATCAACGGCAATTGCAATTGAAGAATGGTTAAAAGGTAAGATATACCATAGAAATCCAGAAGAAACTGATACTAAAGAATAATGTCTGTTCTAAGCGGTAAAAATATGCTGATTGGCGTTACCGCCGGAATCGCAGCTTATAAAACGGCTTACTTAGTAAGATTATTTATAAAAGCAGGAGCCAACGTACAAGTTATAATGACTCCTGCTTCTAAAGATTTTATTACACCCCTTACACTCTCTACACTCTCTAAAAACCCTGTTCATTCAACTTTTTATAATACAGAAGATGAGAATGAGCAATGGAATAATCACGTTGATTTAGCACTGTGGGCAGATTATTTTGTTATTGCTCCGGCAACTGCCAATACCTTATCTAAAATGGCAAATGGTACCTGCGATAATTTACTATTGGCAACATATTTATCTGCTAAATGCAAAGTATATTTTGCACCTGCTATGGATTTAGATATGTACAAACATCAATCAACCGCAGAAAATCTAAAAAAATTAGAAAGTTTTGGCAATGTTATGGTCCCTGCCGAAAAGGGCGAATTGGCAAGTGGTTTAGTTGGTGAAGGTAGAATGGCTGAACCCGAAACTATACTATCATTTATTGAAAATGATATTATTGCCGGCCTACCTTTAAAAGGGAAAAAAGTATTGCTTACAGCAGGACCAACATATGAGAGCATTGATCCTGTCCGTTTTATTGGAAACCATTCTTCAGGAAAGATGGGTTTTGAATTGGCTAAAGAGGCGGCTAATTTAGGTGCGGAGGTAATTTTAATTTCCGGCCCGTCCAATGAAAAAATAAAGCATGCGTTAATACTAAGGATAGATGTTGTTAGTGCTGAAGATATGTACCTGGCGACTCACAAATATTTTAGAAATGTTGATATCGCTATTTTAGCTGCTGCAGTTGCCGATTTTAAACCGGCTGTAATTGCATCACAAAAAATTAAGAAAAAAGAAGCAAGTTCAACCATCAAATTAACGCGAACAAAAGACATTTTAGCATCTTTGGGAGAAGAGAAAGAAAAGCAATTTTTAGTAGGCTTTGCATTAGAAACTAACAATGAATTAGAAAATGCCAAAGGCAAATTAAAACGAAAAAATTTAGATTTGATCGTCTTGAACTCTTTGCAGGATAAAGGGGCAGGATTTAAAAAAGAAACCAATAAGGTTACTTTAATAGACAGGCAAGAAACTATTACTGAATTTGGTTTAAAGTCTAAAGCTGAAGTAGCTCAAGATATTTTTAAGGAAATTATAAAAAAAATACATGCGTAAATTTTTATTCATATTTATCTTCAGCGTTTTTTATCAATTGAATGGCCAAGAACTAAATTGTTTGGTTGTTGTAGATGCCAATCAAGCTCAAAATTCAAATACGCAAGTATATAATACGTTGCAAAATGCCATTGCTGATTATATGAACAATACCAGGTGGACATCAGGCAATTATAAACCACAGGAAAAAATTAACTGTGCTATCACCTTATTGGTGACCAAACAACTTTCTTCAAATGAGTTTGAAGTAAATTTACAGGTGCAAGCTTCACGCCCTGTATACAATTCAACGTATAAAACGCCAATATTTAATTATAAGGACGAAAAATTGACAATTATCTTTAATGAGTATGAACCTTTAATTTATAATGAAACCAATTTTGAGTCTAACTTAATATCGCTGTTGACTTTTTACGCGTATACAATTTTAGGTATTGATGCTGATACCTTTTCTCTTAATGGTGGCGAAAAATTTCATAAGCAGGCGGAAAAGGTTGTCAATCAGGCACAACAAGGAGGGTATTCGGGATGGAATCGGATTGATGGCAGTAATACACGGTACCAACTGAATGAAAATTTATTATCACCTACATTTAAAGACTATAGAGAGTTATTATATACCTATCACCTGAAAGGTTTAGACAGGATGAGTGATAATAAGAAGGAAGCAAAAGAAAATATAGGCACGGCCTTAATGAAGCTTCAAAATATTTATAACAGGCGGTCTAATGCTTTTTTATTAAGAGTTTTTATGGATGCCAAGTCTGATGAAATTGTTGATATTTTTTCGGATGGGCCTAGAACGAATACTGTAAATCTAAAGGAAGTGCTATTGAAAGTATATCCAACATTTAATGAAAAGTGGGAAAAAATTAAAATCTAATAATCAGGTATTCATAATACTTTCATTGTCATTCCCGCAGAGGCGATCCTGAAGATTCAGGATAAATATAAAATTTCAGAATTTCCTTATTTAATAGCAATAGTAAAGTAAATCTAAAGCCAAATAATGAAATAGCTTGTTTCAGGAAATTTTTAATTAAGTTTGATGAGTGTTAATGCACTCATTTTTTATTGAATAATAACGCGTTTAATTAATACGATTAATGTTAGTGTCTCTTACCATAAAAAACTATGCTTTAATTGATAAACTTCAGGTGGACTTTAATAATGGACTATCTATTATTACCGGAGAAACAGGAGCGGGAAAATCAATTTTGCTAGGTGGTTTGTCACTGGTATTGGGAAAACGGGCAGATTTATCTAGTGTTAAAAATAAATCTGAAAAATGTATTATTGAAGCCGTTTTTGATATTGCTAATTATAATCTAAAACAAATATTTGTTGAAGAAGATTTAGATTATGAAGCACAAACCATAATTAGAAGAGAAATATTGCCATCCGGTAAATCAAGAGCATTTGTAAACGACACTCCTGTGAATTTAGATGCCTTACAAACCTTGAGTAACTATTTAATTGATATCCATTCTCAGCACCAAAGTTTAGAACTTACTAATAATCAATTCCAATTTCAGATAATTGACTCATTGGCACAAAATGAGGAGGTATTGAACGCATATACCAATAATCTAAATCAATATAAATCACTTCTAAATGAATTGAATAAGCTAAAAGAATTTCAGGCTGAAGCAATTAAAGAACAAGATTACAATTTATTTTTGTTGAACGAATTAGATGAGGCTAAATTGGTCACAGGTGAGTTACGAACGTTGGAGGAAGAGTATGAAACTCTCAATAATGTTGAAGATATACAGGAAAAACTGTTGGTTTCAAATCAGTTATTAGGTGAGGAACAGGTAGGTATCTTGACCGCCTTAACTGAATTAAAAAGTAATTTTCAGAAATTATCTGATTTTTCTGATAAGTATACTAATTTATTTAGTAGAATTAACAGTAGTTTAATTGAATTGGATGATGTTTATGCCGAAATTGAAAGATTACAAGAGCAATTGGTAGTAGACCCAAAACGCCTTGAAATGGTCAATTCAAAATTGCAGATTATTCATAATTTATTTTTGAAGCATAATGCGAACGCAATAGATGAGCTGATCAGCATAAAAGATGAATTAGCTCAAAAAGTTTTAATTACAGAGAATTTAGATGCCGATATAGTAAAGGTAGAAGAAGATATAAAAGAAGTTAAAAATAATCTAGAATTGTATGCTGAGAAATTGCATCAAAATCGAAAAAAATCGATTCCTGGTTTAGTAGATCAATTGCAGCATATTTTGACCGATCTTGGTATGCCAAATGCACGTTTTAAAGTATCGGTAGAATTAGAAAATGAGTTTTTTGTTAACGGATCTGATGAATTATCATTTTTGTTTTCCGCTAATAAAGGAGCTAATTTTAACATACTCAAAAAAGCAGTTTCCGGCGGTGAACTGTCAAGAATTATGTTGGCAATAAAGCATATTTTATCAAGTCGTATAAAACTACCGACTATAATGTTTGATGAAATAGATACTGGAGTTTCTGGCGAGATATCCAATAAGATTGCTCAAATAATGCAGCAAATGAGTAAAAATATGCAGGTATTTACGATAACGCATTTACCTCAAATAGCTGCAAAAGGAGATGTACATTTTAAAGTATATAAGGAAGATATTAATGATAAAACAGTAACAAAATTAAAACGATTAAATCAAGAGGAACGAATTGTAGAAATAGCACAAATGTTGGGCGGTAAAAAAATAACGGATTCGGCAGTTATACACGCCAAATCGCTATTGCAATAAAAGTTCTATATTTGCCTCAAATTTTTAAAGAGCATAAGCATGTATAACTTATTAAAAGGGAAAAAAGGAATTGTTTTCGGAGCCTTAGACTCAAAATCCATTGCCTGGAAGGTAGCAGAACGAGCACATGAAGAAGGCGCGAAAATTGTGTTAACTAATGCCCCTGTAGCCTTGAGGCTCGGTACAATTTCAGAATTGGCAGAAAAAACAGGTTCTCAGGTAATTCCTGCTGATGCAACTTCTATAATGGATCTTGAACATTTAGTTGAAGAGTCGATGAAGATATTGGGAGGAAAAGTGGATTTTGTTTTACACTCAATAGGAATGTCTGTTAATGTACGCAGAGGTAACCATTATACGCATCAGGATTATAATTTCACTAAAACAGGATGGGATGTTTCTGCGCTATCTTTTCATAGATTGATGAGTGTGCTATATCAAAAAGATGCAGTGAATGAATGGGGAAGTATTGTGGCATTAACATATATGGCTGCACAACGTGTATTTCCAGACTATAATGATATGGCTGATAATAAAGCGTATTTAGAATCTGTGGCACGCAGTTTCGGTTATTTCTTTGGCCGTGATAAAAAAGTTCGTGTGAATACCATTTCTCAATCACCAACGCCTACAACAGCAGGAAGTGGTGTAAAAGGATTTGACGGTTTTATTGCCTATGCGGAAAAAATGTCACCCTTAGGAAATGCTACAGCATTAGAATGTGCCAATTATACCATTAGTTTATTCTCTGACCTTACTAAAAAAGTAACACTACAAAATTTGTATCATGATGGTGGATTCAGCAACATGGGTGTCAGTACTGCAGTTATGGATGATTTTATGAAAGATGAGAGTGCTGACGAAATTTCTAAGGAACCGGAAAAGAAATCGAAAAAATAACTATCAGAATATAGTTCAGTAAAAGGGGTGATTTTTAAAAATCACCCCTTTTTTTATTCTTTTTTGAATTAATAAAGCGAAACTCATTAATTTTCAGAAGCATGAGTTTTATCATAATTTACAATAATTAATTGCTTTAATTTTGAGAAATTAAAAAAATATCAATTAAAGTAAAACATGAAACCACTTAAAATTGTTGTATTGGCTAAACAAGTGCCAGATACCAGGCATGTCGGTTCAGACGCCATGAAACCTGATGGTACTGTTAACAGAGGTAAATTGGCAACGGTATTTAATCCCGATGATTTACACGCACTGGAATTAGCATTAAATATAAAAGATCGTGTTAAAGGAACCGAAGTAACAATTTTAACGATGGGTCCAAAACGCGCGGCTGACATTATTAGAGAAGGTTATTATCGGGGAGCAGATAAGGGAATTATGATTTCTGATAAACGTTTTGGCGGAGCTGATACCTTGGCTACAAGTTATACGCTGGTAAAAGGTATTCAAAAACTAGCTCCTTTTGATTTAATACTGGGAGGAAGACAAGCCATAGATGGTGATACCGCACAAGTTGGCCCTCAATGTGCCGATAAATTAAAAATTCCGCAAATTACCTACGTAGAAGAAATTATAGAAATTAAAGGTGATAAGATCATCGCAAGAAGAAGATTGGAAAAAGGTGTTGAAACCGTATCATCTCCATTTCCTTGTTTAATGACCGTTCATGGCTCATCTCCAACTTGCAGGTCAAGGCATGCAAAAAGAGTAATGAAATACAAGTATGCCAGAACCAATACCGAATTAAAATCTAAAACAACAGACGAAGTCATACGTTCATTACATGAAAAAAGGCCTTATTTAACAATATCTGAATGGTCTGTTGAAGATATAGAGGCCGATATGGAGAAAATAGGATTATCTGGTTCACCAACTAAAGTAAAAAGTGTAGAAAGTATTGTTTTAACGGCTAAAGAAACTAAAATTTTAAGTGATGCTGATGCTGATATTGAAATGATGATCAAAGAACTAATTGAACAACATACCATTGGTTAATCCGTATAATTTAAAAATTTAAAGGATGAAAAGTGTATTTGTCTATTGCGAAGTAGAAAATAAAAAAGTAGCAGAAATAAGCCAGGAGTTATTATCTGCAGGAAAACGATTGGCTGAAAAACTAGGTTGTCCTTTGGAAGCAATGATCTTTGGCAAAGATCTTAATGAGATCAAAGGCCAAATAGCACCATATGGTGTTGACAAATTGTTTATTGCCGATGATGGCAGATTGGAACCTTACAGAACGCTACCACATGCTGCTTTAGCTACAGATATATTGAAAAAAGAAGATCCTCAAATTGTTTTGTTTGGAGCTACATCAATTGGAAGAGATTTGGCTCCAAGAATAGCTTCAGTTTTAAATTGTGGATTAACGGCTGACTGTACAATTTTAGATATTGGAGATCATTTTGTAAAAAAAGAAAAGAAAGAATATAAAGACCTGTTGTATGCTATCAGGCCGGCATTTGGCGGAAGTATTATGGCAAACATTATTAACTGGGATATGCATCCTCAAATGGCTACCGTAAGAGAAGGAGTGATGAAGAAGAAAGTTTTTGATGAAAATTATAAGACGGAAGTTGAACAGGTAAAGGTCGATGATATAGTAAAAGACGAAGATTTTGTAGTGAAAATTATTGAACGTCATATTGAAGAGTCGGGAGTCAATCTTAAAGAAGCGCCTATTATTGTCGCAGGAGGTTATGGAGTTGGGTCAAAAGAAAATTTCCAACATTTACAGGATTTGGCGGATTTGTTAGGAGGAGAAGTTGGAGGTTCGAGAGCAGCTGTTGATGCAGGATTTATAGATCACGATCGCCAAATAGGACAGACAGGTACAACAGTTAGGCCAAAATTATATATAGCAGCAGGGATATCAGGTGCCATACAACATCGAGCGGGAATGCAAGAAGCATCACTGATCATTTCTATTAATAATGACCCAGAAGCACCAATAAACAAAATAGCAGATTATGTTATTCATGGAGATTTAGGAGAAGTCGTTCCTAAAATGATCAAATATTATAAAAAGAACGCAAAATAGTTAGCGAATAAAAAAATATAAAATGAATAATTTTTATAAAGATACTCCCGATTTTAAATTTCATTTAAACCATCCGGATGTTCAAAAGATTGTAAAATTAAAAGAACGAAATTTTGAAGAATCTGAAAAGTATGATTATGCTCCTCTAAATCATGAAGACGCTGTAGATACCTATGATAAAATATTAGATATTGTTGGTGAGATATGTTCAGAAACAATCGCTAATAATGCCGAATCCGTTGACCTTGAGGGCCCTCATTTAATAAATAATGAAGTTATTTATGCCAAAGGGACAGATGCAGATTATAAAGCGCTATATGATGCTGGTTTAATTGGTATGGCTTTGCCAAGAAAATATGGAGGATTGAATTTTCCATTACTTCCCTATGTAATGGCAGCAGAAATGGTTGCAAGAGCAGATGCAGGATTTGCAAATATTTGGGGATTACAGGATTGTGCGGAAACTATTAATGAATTTGGTTCTGAAGAACAAAAAGAAAACTATTTACCACGATTTAATCGGGATGGAGCAACTGCCGCTATGGTACTAACAGAACCCGATGCAGGATCTGACCTGCAATCTGTAAAGTTGAAAGCAACTTTTGACGAAAAGGAAAATACCTGGAAACTCAATGGTGTAAAACGATTTATTACGAATGGCGACGCTGATATTTCGTTGGTTTTAGCACGATCAGAAGAGGGAACAATTGATGCCAGAGGATTGTCCATGTTTATTTATGACCGGAATAGTCATGCAGTTCAAGTAAGGCACCTCGAAAAAAAACTTGGAATCAAAGGATCGCCAACTTGTGAATTAGTATTTAAAGATGCTCCTGCTGAATTGGTTGGTAAAGAACGGTTCGGTTTGATAAAATATGTAATGGCATTAATGAATTCAGCTCGTTTGGGTGTTGGGGCACAATCTGTAGGTATAGCAGATGCTGCTTATAGGGAAGCATTGAAATATGCCGAAGAAAGAGCTCAATTCGGAAAGGTCATAGTAAAATTTCCAGCAGTTTATGAGATGATCTCAAATATGAGAGTTCGGGTGGATGCTTTACGTTCATTATTGTATGAAACAACTCGTTATGTTGACATTTTTAAAGTTTATGAAGAAGTTATGAAAGAAAGATCTCTTGAAAAAGAAGAACGGATGGAGATGAAAGCTTATTCTAAATTAGCAAATGTGTTTACTCCACTTATCAAATTAACAGCAAGTGAAGCTTGTAATTCAATTGCTTATGATTCTTTGCAAATTCATGGAGGAACGGGTTTTATGAAAGATTTTCCCATAGAACGGATTTATCGGGATGCAAGAATTACTTCTATATACGAAGGAACTACACAATTACAGGCAGTTGCTGCCATAAAAGGAGTAACTACCGGTGTTTATTTAGAGCAAATTAAACATTACGATTCTAAAGTTTCTGATAAAAATTGTGAGGTTAGAACCAAACTTCATAAAATGACAGAAGCATTTGAATCAATTACTAAAAGTGTAATTAAATTGGAAAATAGTGAATTGTTAGATTTTCATTCAAGAAGATTGGTCGAAATGGGCGGAAATATAATCATGGGCTACTTATTGGTTCTTAATAGCCAAAGAGACGAAAAGTTCCATAAATCGGCAAAATTATTTATAAATTTTGCCCGTTCAGAAAATAAAGAAAAGTATGATTTTATTGCTAATTTTGATGTTGAAGATCTGGAAATGTACAAGCTGACCGGGTTCGAAATATCAGAATCGCTAATTTAATATTGTAAGTGCAAGAGTATCAACACTTAATATATTCTGATACATTTATAAATTGTATGTATCTTATTATATAATTTTTTAATAAAATAAACGTTAACAATACGATAAGGTAACCCAATAAATTATTCAATTATGAAAAGAAAAGCGACTATAACGATTTTGATTTTGTTTTTCTTCCCTTTTATATGGCAATCAAATGCAATTTCAATAAAGGATAACACATCATTAAATTTGGTAGCACCTCCTGCCAATGATGATTGTGCTAATGCTTCCACTTTGACGGTAAACGACGATTTCTTATGTAGCAATAAAACTGCCGGTACATTAGTAGATGCTACGGCAACAACTGGTATATCAGGCTGTGCAGGTTTACCGGATAATGCTAATGACGATGTTTGGTACAAATTTGTGGCTACAGATACATCTCATAAAATAGAATTACTCAATATAGCGGGTTCTGATACAGATTTATATTATATGGTATTTGACGGAGGAGCCACCGGTAATTGTAATACAATGTCAGGTATTTTTTGTGGTAGTACTAATCCTGGTACTCCGATTAATCTTACGATTGGAAATACGTACTTCATCAATGTTTTTACCAATGACGATGCTGCTGGAGCAACTACAACCTTTGATATATGTGTAGGTACTGCACCTATAGCACCTTCAAATGATGATTGTGCTAATGCAGAAGCTATTGTTTTACCTTTCACCACAACCACTTACGACGCTAGTTCGGCAACAAATAATTCAGGATTTATCACGGCTTCAGGTTGTATAGATATGAATGATGGAGTTTGGTATACCTTAACAGGAGATGGCGGGGATATCACAATAACTGTTAAACCAGAATTTTGGGATGCTGCTATAGCTGTATATGAAGGTAGTTGTGGAACTTTTACCTGTGTTGATGATAATAATGTTTCGCCGTCAGGTTTTACAGAAACATTAGTTTTCACTTCTACATTGAGTACCGTATATTATATCAATATCGGGTATCCCAGTGGTACTGTAGATGAGCCAGAAGGTGTATTTGAACTTTCAGTTGCCTCTTCTACATTGTCAATAGATGATATAGTGGCTAAAGGATTTTATTATTATCCTAACCCTGTTAAAGAGGTACTGAAAATGAATGCCAAAGAGCCGATAACCCAAATTAAATTATATTCAATTTTAGGAAGAGAGATGAAAAAGATAAAACAATCTGATCTGTCAGATTTAAGTGCTGAAATTGATTTTTCTGATTTATCTCCTGGAACATATTTTGTCAGAGTTACAGTTGGTGATTCAAGCGGTTCATTTAAGATTATTAGAGATTAGCAGTTTAATAAAAGCTATTTATATAATAAAGAGACTCTCGTTTTTTGAGAGTCTCTTTTGTTTTAATATGGATTAATTATATTTGAAAATTAAATGTATCCTTTGGATTTAAAGTTTTCGATAATTATTCCGGTTTATAATCGCCCCAATGAAATTGATGAATTATTGGAGAGCATCACCAAACAGACTTACCGTCATCAATTTCAAGTAATAGTTATTGATGATGGCTCAGACTTATTATCAGAAGATGCTGCAAAAAAGTATGAAAATCAATTACATATAAACTATTACTATAAAGAAAATTCTGGCCCCGGTTTAACTAGAAATTTCGGAATGCAAAAAGCAACGGGTAATTACTTTATCATTCTTGACTCTGATTGTATTTTACCAAAACAGTATTTAACAGAAGTTTCCCATACGTTAGCTGATAATTTTACAGATGCTTTTGGTGGCCCCGATGCTTCACATGGTTCTTTTACAACAATTCAAAAAGCAATTAATTATGCAATGACCTCGGTATTGACTACGGGTGGGATCCGAGGTAAAAAAAGCGCACTCAATAAATTTCAGCCCAGAAGTTTTAATATGGGTATTTCTGAGATTGCTTTTACAAAGACAAAAGGGTTTGGCAGTCAACATTTTGGTGAAGATATAGCCCTAACTTTTCGGTTATGGGAAAATGGTTTTCAAACCCAGCTTATAGAAAAAGCTTTTGTATATCATAAACGCAGAACCGATTTAAAAAGTTTTTTTAAGCAAACTTTTAATTTTGGTGCGGCCCGCCCCATTTTAAGTAAACAACATCCTAATACTGCTAAAGTTACCTATTGGTTTCCTAGTGTCTTCATCATAGGATTATTAGGCGCGTTCCTATTATTATTATTAATTCAAATAAAGTTCCCAATATTCATTTTCGGGATTTATTTTTTGCTTATTTTTATAAATGCCTTGATTCAAAATAAAAATTTATCAGTTGCCATATATAGTCTTTTTGCAACTCTAGTTCAATTTTTAGGATATGGCTTGGGTTTTTTACGCTCTTTTGTTAGGCTTCATATAATGAGAAGATCTATCAATGATACATTCCCAAAAATGTTTAGCCAGACTAACTAGGGTTTTGTAGATGACATTTATTATTTTTGCGCATAGAAGAATTTGAAATAAATGCAATACGCTGAGAATATATTAGAAACCATTGGTAATACGCCCTTGGTAAAAATCAATACAATTACTAAAGATATCAATGCCTTGGTGTTGGCCAAGATAGAAACTTTTAATCCAGGTAATTCTGTAAAAGACAGGATGGCTGTTAAAATGGTGGAAGATGCTGAAACTGATGGGCGCTTAAAACCCGGTGGAACGATTATTGAAGGCACTTCCGGAAACACAGGCATGGGATTAGCCTTGGCAGCCATAATAAAAGGCTATAAATTAGTATGTGTAATTGGTGATAAGCAATCTAAAGAAAAGATTGATATTTTAAGGGCAGTAGGGGCAGAGGTTGTCGTTTGTCCAAATGATGTCGAACCTGAAGATCCACGTTCTTACTATTCTGTTTCTAAAAGATTGTCTGAAGAAACTCTCAATTCATGGTTTGTAAATCAGTATGACAATCCTTCGAATTCAATAGCACATTATGAACAAACTGGACCCGAAATTTGGAAACAAACAGATGGTAAAATAACTCATTTTGTTGTAGGTGTCGGAACGGGAGGAACTATTTCGGGAATTGGAAAATATTTGAAAGAGAAAAATCCCGATATCAAAATCTGGGGAGTGGATACTTATGGATCGGTATTTAAGAAATACCACGAAACGGGTATTTTTGATGAAAATGAGATATACCCTTATATAACCGAAGGAATAGGTGAAGATATCCTACCAAAAAATGTCAATTTTGACGTTATCGATGGGTTTACGAAAGTTACAGATAAAGACGGAGCTGTTTATACGCGTAAATTAGCCAAAGAAGAAGGTATTTTTGTTGGCAACTCTGCGGGTTCGGCCATTAAAGGTGTATTACAGTTAAAAGAACATTTTAAACCTAACGATGTGGTGGTCGTTTTGTTCCATGATCATGGAAGTCGCTATGTAGGTAAAATGTTCAATGATGATTGGATGCGTGACAGGGGCTTTTTAGATGAGAAGGTTACAAATGCGATAGATTTGATCAAAAACCATATAAACAAACCTTTAATTTCAGTTAGAACCGAAGAATTGGTGTCACATGCTATTGACAGAATGCGTCAATATGATATATCGCAAATCCCGGTTAGAGATAGAGATGGATTTGTGGGTTCAGTCGATGAAGGTGATTTGTTCAAATTATATTTTGAAGATAAAAATATTGCTGATAAACCTATTAAAAGTGTAATGCGAGATGCTTTTCCAATTGTTCATAAAGAGGCTTCAATAGACAAAATATCTAAACTTATTACTAAAGACAATAAAGCAGTTTTAGTAGATTTAGGTGATGGTAAGTACCATATCATTACCAAATATGATGTCATTAATATGATTAGCTAGATTTATTTAATAGATAAAAATCAAAAAAATGAAGAAACGATCACTAATTACCCTGATGAGCTTTTTATTATTTGTAAACCTTTCATTTAGCCAAAAGGTCTCCAGGGCAGAAAAGAAAATTTTAAAGATGGTAGCTGCTAATAATGCTGAGTCTGTCAAATTCTTAAAAAAAGTGGTCAACATCAATAGCGGCACTATGAACCATGACGGTGTGAAGGAAGTGGGTATGGTTTTTAAGGAAGCTTACGATAAAATTGGTTTTGAAACTAGCTGGATAGATATGGCTGAGGTAAATAGATCGGGTCATTTATTTGCTGAGACCACCGTAACAAAGGTAAAAAGTTGTTACTTATAGGTCATTTGGATACTGTTTTTGAAGAAGATAGCCCTTTTCAGGAGTTTACAATGGTAAATGACAGTATAGCCCATGCTCCTGGAGGTAATGATATGAAAGGAGGAGATGTTATTATGCTATATGCCTTAAAAGCACTAGTGGATAACGGATTATTAAAAGATGCACAAATAATTGTTGCCTATACAGGAGATGAAGAAAGTACAGGGAAACCATTAAGTATAAGTAGGAAAGATCTCGTTGATGCTGCTAAAAAAAGTGACATAGCATTAGGATTTGAAACTTCTACAGGATTTAATAATGCTACCGTGGCAAGAAGAGGTTCTTCAGGATGGAAAGTAGAAGTTGCTGGAAAAAGAGCGCATTCTTCGGGTATTTTTAATGAAAGAGTAGGAGCTGGAGCAATTTTTGAACTATCAAGAATATTAAATGAGTTCTATAATGAAGTGAAAGGGGAAGAGTATTTAACTTTTAATCCGGGAGTAATAATGGGCGGAACTAAAATAACTTTTGAAAGTGCTTTAAGTAAAGGAACTACTTTTGGTAAAAGTAATGTGGTTGCGCAAACAGCAGTAGTAAAAGGTGGATTGCGTTTTATTTCTGAGGAACAAAAGGAAAATGCCAGAGAGAAAATGAGAGCCATTGTTGCGAATAATTTACCGCATACTTCGGCAAAAATTAGTTTTACCGATAGCTACCCGGCAATGGGGCCTACTGAAGGTAATAAAAAATTATTAAAAATGTTGAACCAGGTTAGCTTAGATTTAAAACAAGGAAGTGTTGAGGCCTATGACCCTGGTAGAAGAGGTGCAGCAGATGTATCTTTTGTGGCAGAATATGTAGATTGTCTAGACGGTCTTGGAACGATGGGTAATGGAGCTCATACGCCACAGGAAACCGTAAATTTAAATACTATAGAAGATCTGACAAAACGTACTGCTATTCTAATATATAGATTGATAAACCAATAATATTTTATATCAAATTTTCATCCAGAACCTTAAAAAAAGTTTCGGGTTCAGGCCGTACTCTATAATTGTCAGTTAAATCAGCAAAAATAATTTTACCAGTTGCATCAGTAATTATTACAGTGGGCATTACGGTATCATTTTTATAACCTAAGAGTTGCATTCCCATAGGTAAGCCATTTTTTTGAAAAATGGCTAATTGCCGGGCTACTTTGTTATCAGTATCAACTAAGAATTGAAAATTCACATTGAATTTTTTGGCCAACGATTTCGAGAAGTGATGTGGTTGGGGACTAATCATGATCATTTGTATACCTCGTTTTTCTAATTCTTTATATTGTGCAGCAATTTCTTTGATCTGCGCCATACATAATGGGCACCAATTACCCCGGTAAAATAGTATAATTGACGGTTTACTCAGAAAAGATTTTGAAGAAACCATTCTTTTATCAGTATCTTCTAATTCAAATTCCGGCAGAAAACTTCCCACTTCAAAATTATGAGTTCTGGTATCAAATCTGGAATACCAAAAGACATAAACTAACCATCCTAACAAGAGTATTAAACTTGGTGAAGAGCCTGTGAGCTCACTATTTTCATATATCCCTCCACCAATACTACTAATTAAAAAACCAATTACAATAATTGTGGTTCTATACCATAAATTAGCACTTGTCCTAGCCGTGGTATTTAGTGTCATTGCTTTTATGAATAAAAAGGCAATTGTAAATGAAACGATAAGCCTTCCGATATATCGATAGGAAAATCCATGATTGATGAGGTGGGCGAAGCTTTGTACCACAGAAAAAGTTGCGTACATTATAAATGAACTTATAAAAATAGACTTCAATATATTTTTCATAGTTTAGTTGTAGCAAGAATGTATACTTACTTACAAAAAATAAGGAGAATTTAATTTTAATAATTTGACTGTGAGAGAAGATTTACTGCATTATATATGGAAACATAAATTGTTAGCCTCAAAACGATTGGTAACTACACAAAAAGAGAATATTCAGTTAGTTCATTCCGGTGATCATAATCATAATGCGGGCCCTGATTTTTTTAATGCAAGAATTAAAATAGACAATCAACTTTGGGTTGGTAATGTTGAAATTCATATAAAATCTTCCGACTGGTACGCACATGGTCATGAAAAAGATAGTAATTATGATGCCGTAATTATTCATGTCGTTTGGGAACATGATATTGAAGTTTATAGAAGTGATAATTCGCCAATTCCCACCCTGGAACTTAAAGATTATGTTGATGAAAAAATCTTTACTAATTATCAAAAATTATTTTCTACACCTCAAAAATGGATTAATTGTGAAAACGATATTACTGCGGTTGATCAGTTTTCATTAGATAATTGGTTAGAGCGCCTTTATATTGATCGTTTAGAACAAAAGTCTCACCTTATTGATCAATTACTGGATGATTCTAAAAATGATTGGGAAGCGGTCTTGTTTAAAATGCTTTCTAAGAGCTTTGGTTTAAAAGTGAACGGAGACGCCTTTTTAAACGTAGTAAATTCGCTGGATTTTTCTATAATAAGAAAAGAAAAATATAGTTTAGTAAGTATTGAAGCCTTGCTCTTTGGTCAGGCAGGACTATTAAATGATACGATTCAAGATGGTTATTTCCAACACCTGAAAAAAGAATACAATTATTTAGTAAAAAAATATAAACTACAATCAAATTTTAATTCACAACTTCAATTTTTCAGATTGCGACCTGGTAATTTTCCAACCATCAGGCTTGCTCAACTGGCAGCTTTGTTACATCAACACCAAAACTTGTTTTCAAAAATTATGGAGACAACACAATTGAAAGATTTTTATGAATTGTTTGCTATTTCAATATCAGAATATTGGGAAACGCATTATTCATTCACTTCCGCTTCTAAAAAAACGAACAAAAAGTTATCAAGATCTTTTATTGATCTTTTATTGATAAATACGATTGTTCCTTTGCGGTTTATGTATTTAAAACGTACGAATAAATTGAATGAAGAGCATCTTTTAACAATTGTGAGGCATCTTAAATCTGAAAAGAATACTGTTATAGATAAGTTTAAGGAATTAAGCATCATATCTAATAATGCTATGGAAAGCCAGGCATTGTTACAATTAAAAAATGAATATTGCTCTAAACAAAAGTGCTTGCAATGTGCTATAGGAAGCACATTGTTACGATGTTAACAAGAAAATAGCAATTAAATTGATAATAAGTTAGGTTTTTATGGATAAAATAGTATATTCGGCAGAATTTTAATTTAATATTAACAAATAAACATTTATTTAAAATGAAAAAAACTAAAATTTTATTTTTATTTGCTCTAGTTATCGCATTTATGATTTCTTGTAACTCATCAGAAGATGAAACAATTGTAAAAAGTGAAATTCCGGAAGATATTCTTTCAAAACTTTCAGCGTCTCATTTCGATGTTGAAAGTGCAAAAGCAATTACTTTCATGGGGGAATACGGCATTGCGGTGGAGGACATGTTCTTTACATTTGAACAAATTGATGAATTAGCTCAAGGGAGTGGTGAATTCACAAAACAGTATCGTACAACTAATTTAGTTTCAATTAAAGGTTCATCGAGAGAAATTACTGTAAGCGTTGACCCTGATCTGGGAACTATTGGCTCCCAAGCTTTGGATGCCATGATTGACATGTACAATAATGAAAATTTAAGGCTAACTTTCAGAAGAGTTGCTTTTGGTGGTAAAGGAAAAAATAAAGCCAGCATTGAGGTTACCGAGTTCTATGAATTGGAATCAGGAGGATTTATTACCTTAGGTAGAGCGGCAGGTTTTCCAACCAGAAAAGGCGACCCTGCGAAAGGATTTGGTATTAATAGCAGATGGTTCGAACTTTCTATAAGTCCTACGGTTGCAGAACTGGCAGGGACTATGGCACATGAGGTTGGCCATTGCATTGGTTTCCGTCATACAGATTACCAAACAAGAGAAAGCTGTGGCTCTAATATTAATGAAGGTAGTGCCCGGGTAGGTGCAATTCATATTGCTGGTACTCCAACAGGATCTGATACGACTTCATTAATGCAATCATGTGGTCCAGCGATCTCATTTAATAATAATGATGTATTTGCATTAAATGCTTTGTATTAGAATGTAAAAATTTAAATTTTTTATTTAAAAGCTGCCTTTGGCAGCTTTTTTGTATTTTTAAAATAATAAATTGAATTCATAATTATATTTATTCAGGTACGCTGTGAAAAATTATCTAGCATTAGTCTATATACTTTTATTGCTTTTTTCCTGTTCTGGTTTTGAAAAAAATGCTGAAAAGGAGGTCGAAAAAGCAGTACAACGGAATTATAAGGCTGAATTAGATCAATATTTCAGTACGAATTACTTGAGTATCGTAAAACCCCAAATCAATAGTGCTGCGCTGGATAGTATTCAATGGATACACCAGTTTTACAAAAACAACCACCATTCAACTATATGGATAAATGATTCCATTCAACTAACTGAATATGGTTCAAGATTAATTTCACAGCTTTCAAATGCAAAAAACTTTGGTTTAGATACGAAACATTATGCAATTACTACTTTGCAAAATCTAAAAAAAGAATTGGATACCATCCGGTTAAAAGATAAAAAATATGTAGCGGCATCAGAATTGGAAGTATTGTTGACCCATTACTATATGTTACACGGTATGCATTTGAACTATGGAACGTTGGATTCCATTAATGGAGTAACTCAATTGCTTAGAAAAAAGTTCTCGGTTGATCTGCCTACCCATTTATATAAAGCGCATAAATCCGATAGTATTATAGAAATGTTATTTGATCTTCAGCCTCAGCATGTTGAATATCACAATTTACAAAAGGGATTGGAAAAATTTTTAGAAAACACCAATTTGTCAACGGAAGATATTACTGTTCAAAACTATAGAATTGATTCTTTAAAAGCTATACAACAAGCCAAAAGGGCATTAATTCTACATCAATATTTGCCCGAAAGCCATAATGATTCTTTATATTTTAATGCTTTAACTAAATTTCAAATCGAACATGGATTGCGCCCTGATAGTTTAGTAGGGAAAAATACCGCCGCCGCATTATCAATAAGCTCCTACAGATATTACAGGCAAATTGTAGCAAACTTAGAGCGCTGGCGCTGGCGTGAAGAATGGCCTTCAGATTATATATTCGTAAATATTCCGGCTTATAAAATGCAATTAATTAAGGGTACAGAACAACAAAAAGAACATAAGGTAGTAGTTGGGAAATTTAAAAATCAAACTCCAGAAATTGTTGATACGTTAGAATACATAATTGCGTACCCATATTGGAATGTGCCTAGAAAAATTTCTGTAAAAGAAATTCTGGGTAAAGCTCAAAAGGACTCCACCTACTTGACTAGAAATAACTATGAAGTGCTCACATATTCAAGAGAAACGGTAGATCCTAAGTCTATCGATTGGAATGAAGTAAATAACGATAATTTTAATTATTTAATAAGGCAGAGAGGTGGAGGAGCTAATGCCCTGGGTTTGGTAAAGTTTATTTTTCCTAATAAATATGCTATTTATATGCATGATACTCCGTCAAAATATTTATTTGACAATGAAACCCGGGCCTATAGCCATGGTTGTGTACGTGTTGAAAAAGCGATAGACTTAGCCAATTATATATTAAAAACCGATAATAATAAATACACGATAGATACTATTAATAAATATATTAAGAAACAAAAAGAAAAACCGATGTTGCTCAATACTAAAATACCAATATTTATTTATTATTTTACTGCGAGCGCAGATAGTTTAGGCAACATTACTCTTTACAATGATATTTATAAAAAGGATGAAAAATTGATTTCAGAATTAACTATTAATAGCAACTAAAGGAGTGTAGTGGCATTGGCCAATTTAGAAGTCTTTAAATAAGAGTTTTTTGGATAATAGATAAATAAACAACTACCATTTTTAATTTTGTCAACAATAGTTCTATAATCTTTGTTAGGTAAAGAAGGACACCCATAACTTCTGCCTAATCTACCATTTTTCTTAATGAAATTTGCACTGGCATAATCAGCTTGATGAATAACCACCGCACGTTTACGGGCATTGCTATTCGAAGATTCTAGTCCGTCAAGTCGAAGGGAAAATCCATGCTTACCAATATAAGTTTCAGCAGTTTTATAAAACCCTAAACTTGTTTGATGGCTGCTTATTTTATTTGAAAATCGCTTCGCATATTCTAAACCAGAGTTCCGACCATGCGCTACGAAACTTTTATATTCTAACTGCTGCGTTTTCATATTAATTAAATAAAAACGTTTTGAATTAGCCGAAGCACTCATATCAATTATGGTTAAATAATCACTGTTGTTTAGTTTACTTTTTTGTTGCAATTCTAAATAACCTTTCAAAGCATATGCGAAGGCATCAAAATTCAAATCATCATCATTGATCTTACTATATAAATCAACCGAATATGAAGAAAATGAATTTTTAGAATTTATGGTTGTATTTGAATTGAAATTTGTACTGGGAACAGTAGTTTTCCCGGCATGCATTGGGAAAATTAGCACAAAAAAAGCCGATAAGAGAAGTAACTTTCTAAACATAAATAACAAACTGAATTTTAATATATAACAAGTAAAGCAGTATTTATCCTACCTTAAAAATCATTTTTTTTATTAATACTTTAGGTAAATATGAATACTACCTAAGCATATTTTTGTATAAAAAACTTTAATTCATAGCGACATCGAGAACTTCGACTAATCAATAACTGAACAGTCATTAATTTATTGTGCATAATTATGTTAAAATTTCAAATTTTAATAAAACTTGTGGCAAATTAGAAGAATAAATTTTTGCTATTTACTTCTTTTTATTGGCAGCATCTTGTTTAGCATATTTTTGCTTATTCAATTCATCTTGAAGCTCACGTCTTAATTTTTGCTCACGTTCTATAGCTTTTTGCCTATAATCTTCATATTCTTCTTCAATTTCATCTTTTCCTTTGTTAGCATTAACTGTGATGATATTACTACGCTTAAATCGAATAATAAATAATGCTAATAGAGCTGCAAGAGCTGCAATAATCGTCCATAATAAACTATTATAGCCAGCCTTACTCATTGGGATACCTAAAAATTTAATACTATCTTTTTCTTTTGTTACTGAGGTCAAGTTTTCATTCGTTGTTCCTAACTCTGATTTTAGAGTCCCTATTTCACTCTTTTGAGAATCTACAACTTGTTGTGTTTCCAACAATTTTTTTCTTGCAGATTTTAGAGAGTCAACAACATTATTTTTGAATTTAAATAAATTATTAACTTTTACGGTTTTATATCTTTGGCCGGTATTTGGATCCGTCCATTTAGGTGATTTTTTATACAGATAATCAAATTGACTTTCAATATCACCACTATTTAGAGACCCTTCGTTTTCTTTAACGGTATTTTGTGAAAGAGCAGCGGTAGTTATGAATAACAGAAAGATAAATGAGATTAATATCTTTGATAATTTCATTTCGATTAAAATTTAGAGTTAAAAATAGTTTCCAAAAGTAAATAAATACTTCTAAACTAGAAAAATTAAATTTAAAAAACCTTTAATAAAGTTTTTTGTACCTATTTGGGTTTACTTCTTGCATAAGAGCATACACTCCTTCAAAAATATCTTCAATGGAGGGCTTAGAAAAATAATCACCATCTGTTCCATAAGCGGTTCTGTGATCTTTAGCAGTAATGGTTATCGGCTTACTATCTAAATATTCATATCCGTTTTGGGTATTAATAATTTCATTTAATAGATAGGCAGAAGCACCACCCGGAACATCTTCATCTGCAATAACGAGCCTATTAGTTTTTCGAATACTTTTTAGAACATCATGATGCAAATCAAATGGTAATAAAGTTTGCGCATCGATAATTTCTGCATCAATGCCAACTTGAACTAATTCCTTAGCAGCTTCTTCAACCAGTTTAAGTGTTGATCCATATGAAACGATGGTTACATCAGTACCCTCTTTTATAGTTTCAGTAACTCCTATAGGGGTCATAAAATCTCCCAAATTTGAGGGTAATTTTTCTTTGAGTCTATATCCGTTAAGATTTTCAACAATTAAAGCAGGTTCATCCGTTTGTAAAAGGGTATTGTAAAACCCTGCAGCTTTAGTCATGTTACGTGGAGTTAATATATATATACCTCTAAGTAAATGAATGATAGCTCCCATGTGGGAACCTGAATGCCAGATACCTTCTAAGCGATGCCCCCTTGTACGAATAATTAAGGGTGCCTTTTGTTTGCCAAAACTGCGATAACGTAACGTGGCTAGATCATCACTTAAAATTTGTAAACCGTACAATAAATAATCTAAATACTGAATTTCTGCGATGGGCCTTAATCCGCGCATTGCCAAACCAATTCCTTGACCCATAATAGTAGCTTCTCTAATGCCGGAATCGGCCACTCTAAGTTTACCATACTTTAGTTGTAAATCTTCGAGGCCCTGATTTACGTCTCCGATCTTGCCTGCATCCTCTCCAAAGATCAACACTTCTTTATAGCGGGACAAAATGATGTCAAAATTATCTTTTAATATAATTCTTGCATCGACCAATGTTGCATTTTCTTCATAAGCAGGTTTAACTTCTTTAATCGTTTTTGCATTGTTTTCAGTTTCACTATATAAGTGTGTATTGTAGTTGTAAAACTGTTTTTTATGATAGTTCTCTATCCAATGTATAAGCTGTGTTTTTTCAGTATTGTTTTCATCTCTTAAATATCTCAAAGCACGTCTGCCCGTAGATAGTACATCCTTTTTTGAGGGGTCTTTAATCTCAGCCAATTCATTTTTTAGTTTCAAAATGAATGGTTTGTTATCACTTTTTTCTCCTGCTTTTTCTAATAAAGTGAGTACTTGATTTTGAGCTTGAATAATTTCGTTTAAATAGCTTGTCCATGCTGCACGTTTGGCAACATTTACTTGTTTTTTGGCTTCTTTTTCAATACCAATCAGTTCTTCTTCATTTTCAAAGACGCTAAGTATCCATTCGCGCATTTTGACAATACAATCATTCTTGGTTTCCCAGTCTAATCGCTCCTCATCTTTATATCTTTCATGTGATCCCGACGTAGAATGCCCTTGTGGCTGCGTAAGCTCTTTTACATGAATTAGAACAGGAACATGCTCATTTCTGGCAATCGTAGATGCCTGGTTATATACATCAATTAGTTTAGAATAATCCCAACCATTAACTGTAAAAATTTCAAAGCCGTTAGCGTTTTCATCACGCTGAAATCCTTTTAAAATTTCTGAAATATTTTCCTTTGTGGTTTGGTATTCGGCAGGAACTGAAATTCCATATTCATCATCCCAAACACTAATTACCATTGGTACTTGTAATACACCAGCGGCATTAAAGGTTTCAAAAAAATGTCCTTCCGAAGTACTGGCGTTACCAATAGTACCCCATGCTATTTCATTACCATTGTCGGAGAAAGAGGTCTCTTTTTTTAATCCTTCTATATTTCGATATATTTTTGAAGCCTGTGCCAATCCCAATAAACGGGGCATTTGGCCTGCCGTTGGCGATATATCGGCACTCACATTTTTTTGTTGAAGATGGTTTTTCCAACTTCCGTCATCATTTATAATATGCGTTGCAAAATGGCCGCCCATTTGTCTTCCTGCTGCCTGAGGTTCAGCATTTATATCAGCATGTGCATACAAACCTGCAAAAAACTGCTCTGGAGTTAACTTATTAATGGCCATCATAAAAGTCTGGTCTCGATAGTACCCTGAGCGCCAATCGCCATCTTTAAAAGCTTTGGCCATTGCCAGCTGTGGTACTTCTTTACCGCCTCCAAAAATTCCGAATTTAGCCTTTCCGGTCAGTACTTCTCTTCGGCCTAATATGCTACATTCTCTACTTATAACCGCTGTGTTATAATCGCGCAGAATCTCTTTTTTAAATTCTTGATATGATAATTTTTGTGTTTCTTCTGCGAATTTTTCTGACATGTAGTATGCTTTATGAAGTTTGGCAAAAGTACAATTTTTAGTGCAAAGTTAAAAGCTAATGAGACCTCAATTTTGCAGTTACTCATTTTCGAGCCTGTAAAATTGGTTACTAAAAACCTGCTACATTATAAATAAGGTGAATTGTGAAAATTAGATTTATTTAGAATGCCTTAGCCTACAATTAGAAAAAACCTCTTCTTGCAAAATTAAAAATTCTTTTTGGGCTAATAGTCAATACAAACCTGATTTTGGAACCATAACCGGGTAATGAAGGTTCAAATCCCAGGCTGGATTGTAGAGGAAAATAAACTTCTAAAATATTATGTATGAAATTTAATCGAATGCCACTGTCATATCTAAAAACTGGGCGTTCAGTTTCATTTTTATAAAACCCTGCGTCTGCATATGCTTCAAGCCATCGCCATATGCTAATACTTCCATTTGTGCTCAACATCCATTGATTGGCATAAGGATTTTCAAACATAGATTTAAAACCACCTTCAGCAATAATAATTTGCTGACTAAAAAAACCTGACTGTTCTGATCTACCCAAAAAATTATAGTCAAATAGATAATCAGAAGGCCTATCTAGCGAAAAACTAAAAAAGTCTCCTTCCGTTTTGTTGTGTAAAAAAGTACCAAAATAAGCCCTAAAATCATACTGTCTGTGAGCATCCGTAAGTTTTCTATATCTAAAATCAACAGCAAGTTTACTGAAATTATTTGCCAGTTGAAAATCAAAAGTATATCTTAAATCTTTAATAATATCTGGTTTAGAATAACCATATTTAATATTGAATACGTTGTATTTGTCAGATTCTGAAGCTTCAATTCCGAGTTCAGTTTCTCTATCGATCATAACATATCTGGCTGATACTGCATTGCCACCTACATCGCGTAAACTCTTTCTTTTGAATTCAATATTCACAAATGGAACGAACCTTTTAAACTTTAACTCAGGCGCATAATGAAAACTGCTACCCGCTAGGCCTATTCTATATCTATAAACTGGAGTTTCTTCGGGAATATGCTGATAAATAAATGAAAAGGAACCCGTTAGTTTTTTACTATTGAAACCATAAGTAGGTGTTATTTTATACAACCATTTCTTCTTAAAAATAGCCTCGTTGTAAATTCTTGGCCCTAACAGAATACCGTCATAAAAATTGTAATCTGCAATTACATTATAGAATACTTGATTATAATAAGGATCTTCTACATCCTTTAAAAAACGAAATTGGATTGGCCTGTTTAAGAGTCCGTTTAAATTTTTCCAATTGTCGCGTAAGTTCAATTCGGGATATAGATATTCATAATTTAAAGAGAGCCTATTATATCCTCCTTTAGGAATGGTTACTATTCTCGTAGAGTCAATACCAGAAAACCATTTTCTAAATTTGATATCTTTTTGCTGTAATCCGTAAAGAGCAACAGGAGCTGTAAAGTTACGATTGTTTTGTATAGTAACGGTAACTGAATCATTTACTTGTGCAACTTTTTTAATAGTGTAATCTATCTTTTTTTTAGAATGTAGGTAGTCACCAAAAAACCAACTTACATCCTTATCAGTTTTTTGAGTTATTAATTCTTTAAAAAGCGTACTGGTCGATTTCTTACCTAAATTTTGAGCGTAAAATTGTTTAATACTTTTGAAAACAATGCTATCATTTAAATATTCATCTAGATATTGCAAACCCAACCCTGCTTTATATTTATTGACAATTTTTCTATTGAAATTTGATAAAGAATCAGCTCTTGTTGTCAATGCCTGGTCATAATTTTTTCGCGCTGCAAATTGATATACAAATGGGTATTTTTCATTAAAATCTAATTTAGCGATTGTAAAACTTCGAATACCCCAAATTTTAGAAATATTACCCATAGCTTTAATTTCAGGATAGTATTCTTCAACATATTTCATCATCAAAAAAGTTTGAATACCATCTATTATCCAAGAATCTTTTCGCCGGTTTACTACAATCGTATTTTCTAAATATTTTTTGGTAAGTGCTTTAAACATTTTGATATCCCATTCAAAAGCCCCCGAAAACGGATTGAACATTTTGGGTAATTGATTCAAACCATAAATAGGATTTTTTTCATATGAAATTTTATTTACTAATAGTTTTTTGTTAGGATAAGCGCCTACATATTTTTCAATAAAAGCCAACTCTCTGTTAATAATATCAGTTTTGACCCGGTTATTTAAAATTGTTCCGTTGACATTTGTAATTACTTCAACAGGATGTGTTTTAAAATGATCAAAATCATTTAAAGCAGCAAAATTTAATTCTACATCAGTTCTATTTTTTCCTGTTAAATGAAAAGTGCTGTTTGGTGGATTGTTACTTTTTGTATACTCAAGATCAGTATTTATATACACTCCTTCCCGGATAGTGAAATTTATGGAGTAATCAGAGGCATTCGTATACAAATCATCCATATTCAAATTACTCATTAACTCCCATTTAGTATCATAAACTGCTGGTGTGATATACCAAAATCTCAAATTATAGGTAGTGCCATTTCTTCCGTATTTTGTAAAAACATCTTCAGGTACTTTGACAATATAAGTAAACGATAAAGTTATTGAATCATTTGGTGGTAGGGGTTCATTTAAAAGAACCCTGACAATGCCTGGAGTGTTCTTGCCTATATCCCATTTAGTAGAAACATAATTACTCGAAATAACTTTGATAATTGAGCTTCCTCTTTTTTCAGGTTTAGCAAAATAGAGGCTTTTATCATAATCTTCTATCAATCTTTTGGACAATGGTGTTTGTCTGTCTTTGTAACTGTTAGCCCAATTGTGAAAGTATAAGGTGTCTAATGTTATACGGGCTTTGTTGTGATAAATAATTTCTTGCTGAATTTGAATCTCCCTTTTTTCAAAATTCAGTTCAGCATCAATTTTCACAATATCATTCTGGGCCAAACTCATAAAAGTTGACAAGAGAAGTAAGACTGTTATTTGTTTAGTATAGATCAACTTATAATTTTATAAACTTCAATGGCTTAGTAGTGGGCGAACTTTGTGAGACTATATAATAGATACCGGCACTTAAATTAGTTGCGTCAATATTCATAATTGTTTTGTCAGTAATTACAGTTATGATTTTTTGCCCCATACTATTATATATAACAATCTTGTTGTTTAAAATGCTAGGATCAATTTCTAATGCAATTGAATTAAATATGACATTGACACTTTTAAATTGCATATAGTTATTTGATTGTAAATTATCAAAAAGGTTTAAAACCTGATCAGTTTGCAATTGCATAATGACCGGTAAATGGTCACTCATGTTATATAAATTATCACGAATAGCTTGCGTATATTCTGTTCCAGAACATGAAATGTTATTAATATCATTATTAAAACAATTACCATTATTGCCATATGCTTTATAAGAGTCTTCCACATAGTGCAATGTAGCACTACTTTGCAAATTTTCTGAAATTAGAATAAAATCAAATCGATCATCCAGTCCTCCTCCCGCACCACTAAAGCCAGAAGGCGGATCAATTCTTGTTGATTGTGTATGAATATCTTGAAATAAAGAATTCATGTGCCAACCACCAGGCCTGTCAATTGGATCTTTTAAAACAATAGCATTGGTAGGATCTAATAATTCTTGGTATGCACTTTCTTCTGAAGTATAAAGATTAAAATCTCCTGAAAAAATCACAAAACGATTAGCGGGTAATGATTCAAGTGCGTTTGTAAGTTCTGAGGCCATATCGGCTCGTAACTGCTCATTCTCAATGCCCTGGCTAGATTTTAAGTGCGCTATATAAACCTCCAAATAAATCGGATTTGTAGTTGCATCAGGCGTATTTAATCTAAAAGAATAATGATTGATATCTCTTACTCTGGTTATAATTTCATCTTGACTGTCTAAAATCAATTTCTTTGAATTATAAAAAACGAGTTGTTGTAAATTAGCAAAGGGGGTAGATTGATTCGGAACAAAATTAGCCCGCCTATATCTGTTGTCAGAAGTTTGTAAAGAGGTATTTAATATTGTATTTGCCGCATCTTCTGACTGTAATTCACACACCATAAATAAGTCTGGCTGATAATCATCAATAATTATTTTTAAAATATCGGCTCTATTGGATGGCAATGCATCCGGGAATTCCAATAGATTATAAAACATGGTATTAATGGTTTCCTGTGAAAACAATTGGAAACTGCAAAAAACCAATATTACAATGGTAACAAAACGCTTCCTAAGCATATTAATAAGCTTTTAGAAGTTCGGACTCAAACTATACTTTTTGTAAAAATTATTTAAGACATCAACTACCTCTTGTTCAGTATCAACAATTTTAAACAAGTCCATATCTTCTGGGCTTACATTACCATATTTTTGAATAAGTACTTCTTTAACCCAGTCAAATAATCCGCTCCAAAAATCTTTTCCTACAAGGATAATAGGGAACTTCCCTATTTTTTTTGTTTGGATGAGTGTCATTGCTTCGAAAAGCTCATCTAAAGTACCAAAGCCACCAGGCATCACTACAAATCCCTGGGCATATTTTACAAACATTACTTTGCGTACAAAGAAGTAGTCAAATAGTAAATTTTTATCCCTATCAATATAGGCATTGTCAAATTGTTCGAAAGGGAGTTCGATATTTAAACCTACAGAAATACCCTTCCCTCTATGAGCACCTTTATTACCAGCTTCCATAATACCAGGGCCACCACCGGTTATAACGCCATAGCCATTTTGAGTTAATGCATAGGCGATACTTTCTGCAAGAATAAAGTATTTATTGTCAGATTTTGTTCTGGCAGAACCAAAAATACTCACACAGGGTCCAATTTTACTAAGTTTTTCATAGCCCTCAACAAACTCAGACATTATTTTAAAAATTGCCCAGGTATCATTCGTTTTTATCTCATTCCAGGTTTTATGTTGAAACTTTTCAATTATTTTTCGTTCCTCATTCGGATTCATATCTTTCGCCATTTCTTCTTTTTTTATAAATATTAATTCTTATTTATCTGCTTAGATTAAAACCAGACAAGCTTGCTAAATTAATTCTTTTTTTAGAAACTCAGCAGTATAGCTTTTTTTATCCTTTATGATATCCTCGGGAGTACCAATGCATAGTACTTGTCCGCCTTTTTTTCCTCCTTCTGGGCCAATATCAATAATATGGTCAGCCAACTTGATCACGTCCATATTATGTTCAATTATCAAAACAGTATTACCTCTATCTGTTAAGGTATTCAATACTTTCATTAGTACATCAATATCTTCGAAATGTAAGCCCGTTGTAGGTTCGTCCAAAATGTAAAATGTATTTCCGGTATCTTTTTTTGATAATTCAGCAGCTAATTTAATGCGTTGTGCTTCTCCACCCGATAAGGTTGTAGATGGTTGCCCTAAAGTAATATAACCCAAACCTACATCCTGAATTGTTTTTAATTTTTTATGAATTTTAGGGATAAGCTCAAAAAAAGTCACGCTTTCGTCAATGGTCATATTCAAAACATCAGATATAGATTTACCTTTATACCGTATCTCCAACGTTTCTCTATTGAAACGTTTGCCCTGGCAGGTTTCACACTCAACATAAACATCAGGTAAAAAATTCATCTCAATAACACGAACGCCACCACCTTCACAAGTTTTACATCTACCGGTTTTTACATTAAACGAAAATCTACCGGGTTTATATCCTCTTATCATAGCTTCAGGAGTTTTAGAAAATAAATTCCGTATTTCGCTAAAAACACCAGTATAGGTCGCAGGATTTGAACGTGGAGTTCTGCCTATAGGGGACTGATTGATATCAATAATCTTATCAATATGTTCTAATCCTTTAACTTTGGTATAAGGCATAGGTGTTTTGACCGACCTGTAAATATGTTGATTCAGAATAGGATACAACGTTTCATTGATTAATGTTGACTTTCCGCTTCCCGATACACCCGTAACGCAGATCATTTTACCCAAAGGGAGTGAGATGGATACATTTTTAAGATTATTACCACTTGCACCTTCTAAAATAATTTTTTTACCGTTCCCGTCTCTTCTTGTTTTTGGTATTTCAATTTTTTTAACTCCATTGAGATAATCAGCAGTTAAAGTATTGCCACTCAACAATTCGGAAGAGGTAGTATTACTAATAATTTCACCTCCGTGTTTACCAGCTTTCGGGCCTATATCAATAATACAATCTGCACTTTCTATCATTTCCTTATCGTGTTCAACTACAATAACAGAATTGCCTATATCTCTCAATTTCTGTAAAGAATCGATCAAACGCTGATTGTCACGTTGATGTAAACCAATACTCGGTTCATCTAAGATATAAAGTACACCAACCAACTGAGATCCAATTTGAGTAGCTAAACGAATACGTTGTGCTTCACCTCCAGAAAGGGTTTTAGAACTTCTGCTTAAGGTCAAATAATCTAAGCCTACATCTAACAAAAACTGAACTCTGGTTTCAATTTCTTTTAAGATTTCAGATGCTATAGTACGTTGCTTATCTGATAATTTGTTCCTCACTTTTGCGAACCAATCTGCTAATAGAATGATATCCATTTCGGCCAGATCGGCAATATTTTTATCCTGAATTTTGAAATGAAGTGCTTCTATTTTTAATCGAGAACCGTTACAAACAGTGCAGCTGTTTTCATCCATATAGGCTGAAGCCCAACGTTTAATGGAAGTTGAGCCTGATTCATTGAACTGATATTTAATGAAGTTGGCAATACCTTCAAAATCAATTTGATAATTTCTGGTAATCCCTAGCTGTTTAGAAATTACTTCGAATTTTTCATTACCGCCATACAGGATGATATCCAGTGCTTTTTCCGGTATTTTTTCTATTGGTGTGCTAAGTGTAAAGTTATAACGTTCGGCAATTAATTCAAGCTGTTTAAGAATCCATGTACTTTTTTGTTCTTTTATAGGAGCAATCCCTCCGGCTTGAATCGATAATTTTCTATTCGGAATTATCTTATCAATATTTACTTCATTAATACTTCCTAATCCATTACAATGGTCACAAGCTCCTTTGGGGGAGTTAAAAGAAAATGAATTCGGTTCAGGTTGCGGATAAGAAATTCCGCTTGACGGACACATCAAACTCCTACTGAAATAACGCGCCTTGTTATTTTCAACATCGAGAACTAAAATGGTATCATCACCGTGATACATAGCTGTTTTTAATGTTTCTTGTAAACGTATTTTAGAAGCGCTATTAATTTTTAACCGATCAATAACGATTTCAATATCGTGTGTTTTGTAGCGATCTAAACGCATTCCTTTTTCAATATCTCTAACTTCACCGTTAATCCTAACTTTAACAAAACCTTGTTTAGAAATTTGTTCAAAAAGTTCTCTGTAATGCCCTTTTCGAGATTTTATAACAGGTGCAAGAATATTTATGTTGCGAGAATCAAAATCTTGTAAAATCAGATCGATAATTTGTTCGTCAGAATAACTGATCATTTTTTCACCCGAATTGTATGAAAACGCATCAGCAGCCCTCGCAAATAGCAATCTTAAAAAATCATAAATTTCAGTAATGGTACCTACAGTCGAACGCGGATTTTTGTTAGTTGTTTTTTGCTCGATAGCGATCACAGGAGATAACCCGTCGATTTTATCTACATCGGGCCTTTCTAATCCGCCAAGAAATTGGCGCGCATAGGCCGAGAAGGTTTCAATATATCTACGCTGTCCTTCAGCATAAATGGTATCAAAAGCCAAAGAAGACTTTCCACTACCGCTCAAACCGGTGATAACTACCAATTTTTCCCGAGGTATTTTAACGTCAATATTCTTTAAATTATGGACTCTAGCTCCTTGTACTTCTATATATTCTTGTGGCATTGTCTTTTAAAAAATTGCAAGCTACAAATGTAATTAATTGAAAATAGAATTTGTGTAAATAATATAAAGGATTATTGAATAAATAGTTAAATTGCATCGAAATTAGTGGCAATGGAAATTATTCATTCTATACGATATTTTTTTGAAAAGCGTGGATTTGATGTATCATCCAGACTCGCTGATAAAATGGGTATACAGGTTACAAACGTGCGTTTGTTTTTTATTTATATATCATTTGTTACTTTAGGGTTTTGGTTTGGTATTTATTTAACATTGGCTTTTTTACTCAAATTAAAAGATATGGTTTATACAAAACGAAGTTCAGTATTTGATTTATAAATTTTATGAACGATTTTCAGGCAAAGTTATATCGGGTATTATTTTTATTTTTATTGGTAATTATTATTGGTGTAGTTGGCTATATGTATCTGTCGGATGATAGTTTTGTAAACGCCTTATATATGACCATTATCACTATAACTACAGTTGGTTTTGGTGAAGTACATCCATTAAGCGAAAATGAAAAATTATTTACAATTTTTCTAATTCTTATGAGTGTTGTTATTTTAGGTTTAATTGCTTCTGTAATAACACAATACGTAGCCAGTGGTGAATTATTTGAAAAAATTAAATTTAAAAAAGTGCAAAAAAGAATTGAACAACTAAAAAATCATACCATTGTATGTGGCTATGGTAGAAATGGTAAACAAGCAGTCGTTAAATTAAAACAATTTAATAAACCGTTGGTAATAATTGAAAATGATGAAAAACTAATTTCTGAAATTGAAGATGATAATTTATTGTATATAAATGGTAATGCGACCAGGGATGATGTATTAGAAAAAGCGGGAATATTAAACGCATCGAACTTAATAACTACATTGCCATCTGACGCTGACAATCTGTTTGTAGTGCTGTCAGCCAGACAGCTCAACAAAGATATGACAATTGTGAGTAGGGCTTCTGATGATCCATCGGATAGTAAATTAAGGATAGCCGGTGCTAACAATGTTATTATGCCTGATAAGCTAGGCGGTGATCATATGGCTTCCTTATTAGTCACGCCTGATATTGTTGAGTTTGTTGATAAGCTAGCCGTAGATTCTCATAATGCTACGCATTTGGAAGAAATTATTGTTGAAGAATTACCGAAAGAATTTTTGTCAAAATCCATTAGAGATTTGGATGTGCGAAAAAAAACCGGTTGTACCGTTATAGGTTTTAAAACTCCTGACAATCAGTATTTGATTAATCCTGGAGCCGACACCCAATTAGTATCCAATTCCAAGTTAATTGTATTAGGTAGTTTAGAGCAAATTCAAAATCTTAATAAATTGTTTTAATGAAGCGAAGAATCCTTATCACCGGGAGTAATGGATTGTTAGGTCAAAAATTGGTCAATTTGCTATCCATCGAAGATGAATTCGAAATAATTGCACTTTCGAGGGGAGAAAACAGAAATCAAACTGCTAAGAACTATACCTATTATAATATCGATATAACAAGTGCAGAAGAAATAACGCAACTAATAAATAATATAAAACCTCATTATATCATTAACAGTGCAGCAATGACCAATGTTGATGAATGTGAAAGAGAAAAAGCTGCATGTGATTTGATCAATGTTGAAGCAGTTGGAACGCTTGTAAGTTGTGCTAAAAAAAACAATAGCCATTTAATTCATATATCTACTGATTTTATTTTTGATGGAGAGCATGGGCCATATAAAGAGGATGATGAGCCAAATCCGTTAAGTCATTACGGTCTTTCAAAATTGAAATCTGAAGAGCTAATAATGAGATCGGAAATTAACTACACTATATTAAGGACTATTTTAGTATTTGGTATTGTTGATAATATGCCGGGAAACAATATTGTAGTCTGGATCAAAGATGCGTTGGAAAATAAACGAGAAATAACCATGGTTGATGATCAATATAGAATGCCTACTTTTGTAGATGATTTGGCATACGCTTGTTTATTATCTATTCAGAATAATGCATATGGTGTTTTTCATATCTCTAGCAGTGAACTTTTGAGTATTTATGAAATGGCATTGCAAATAGCGGATGCTTTTGATCTAGATACTTCTTTTATAAAAAGAATATCGACTTCACAGCTTAACCAAGTTGCTAAACGACCTTCTAAGACCGGATTTGATTTAGAAAAGTCTAAAGAAATTTTAAACTTCCCTTCACTGCCATTTAAAAATAGGTTGCAAGTGTTTAAAAATCAGCTCATAACTTTGGGGATTTGATTTAAACAATTATTTCATGTGTTTTTTGTTAATAACTTTCTGGTTAAAAACATTTAAAATAGTTCAGATTTAAATTAAATTTGCATCCCTTTATTTAAGGGCTTGTTCTTGATAATTAAGCAGTTGTAAAAATCTTAAAAATTTTTATTAAAAAAAAGTAAAATAGTTTTGTGGGGGATAAAAACCTTTCTATATTTGCACCCGCTTAAAGAGAAAAAGAAATAAGTTCATTGAAAGATTAAAGAATTGACAGCGTAAAATTGAGTAAGACTATGGTTTAGTTACTGTAGATTTTTTTTGAGGCTTTTCATTAGGAAAACAGAAGTTTTTATAAACTTCAAACGACAATACAATGGAGAGTTTGATCCTGGCTCAGGATGAACGCTAGCGGCAGGCTTAACACATGCAAGTCGAGGGGTAACAGGGTAGTTTACTATTGCTGACGACCGGCGCACGGGTGAGTAACGCGTAT
>Ga0209633_10000441_pt1 | contig 48824 bp, 63 predicted proteins | sample Cruoilmetagenom1_FD_187290 | JGI IMG/M metagenome (GOLD analysis project Ga0209633, IMG submission 187290) | Oil polluted marine microbial communities from Coal Oil Point, Santa Barbara, California, USA - Sample 1 (SPAdes) (version 2) | ecosystem: Environmental > Aquatic > Marine > Oil seeps ... | reverse complement strand
GCTGATTGTTCCGATCGCCATGGAGGAGAGCCTGCGGTTTGCGATCCGCGAGGGCGGGCGCACGGTGGGCGCAGGCGTCGTCGCCGCCATCATCGAGTGAAGTCATTGGGGCGCGGTCCGTAAGGAGCGCGCCCTTCGATTTATAGGGTAGGCACCAATGCAAGGCCAAAACATCAGGATCAGGTTGAAGGCGTTCGACCATCGAATTCTCGATGCCTCGACCAAGGAGATCGTGAACACCGCCAAGCGCACGGGTGCTGAAGTACGTGGGCCAATTCCGCTCCCAACCAGGATTGAGAAATATACGGTCAACCGCTCGCCCCATATCGACAAGAAGAGCCGTGAGCAGTTCGAGATGAGAACTCATAAGCGGCTCTTGGACATCATTGATCCGACACCGCAAACGGTCGATGCGCTGATGAAGCTCGATCTGGCCGCGGGCGTCGACGTTGAGATCAAGCTTTAGGAGCCGCCCGCAAGGCTCGAGGCAGGACCCATGAGATCAGGCGTCATCGCACAGAAACTGGGAATGACCCGCATCTTCACCGATGTGGGCGACCATGTGCCCGTCACCGTCCTGAAGCTGCAAAATTGCCAGGTGGTGGCCCATCGCACCCAGGAGCACAACGGCTATACCGCGCTGCAGCTGGGTGCGGGGCGCGCTAAGGTGAAGAACGTTGCGCGCGCCGAGCGCGGCCACTATGCCATCGCCAAGGTCGAGCCCAAGCGCCAGATGGCCGAGTTCCGCGTGAGCCCCGACAACATGATCGACGTCGGCGCAGAGATCACCGCCGACCATTTCGTCGAGGGCCAGTTTGTGGATGCCTCGGGCGTGAGCATCGGCAAGGGTTTCGCGGGCGCCATGAAGCGCCACGGTTTTGCCGGCCTACGCGCCACCCATGGCGTCTCCGTCGCGCATCGCTCCCACGGCTCGACGGGCCAATGTCAGGACCCTGGCAAGGTCTTCAAGGGCAAGAAGATGGCGGGCCAGATGGGCAATCGCCGTGTGACCACGCAGAATCTCAGGGTGGTCAAGACCGATCCCGACCGCGGTCTGATCATGGTGCGTGGTGCGATACCGGGCGCTAAGGGGGGGTGGGTGCTGCTTAGCGACGCCATCAAGAAGCGCTTGCCTGAAGATGCGCCTGTGCCAGGTGCCTTTAAGGCCCCTGGCGGTGCTGTGCCGAAGAAGGCTACGAAGGACGAAGCGGACGAGGCCGCGCCGGCGGAAGCGGACGCGACTGAAACGGTCGATGCGGCCGAAGGCGAGAGCGCGGAAGCGGCGCCGGCGGAGCAAGCCGACGCGCCCGCGGAAGAGGCCGCCAAGGACGACGAGGCTAGTGCTAGCGATACTGAGTCCGGTGACACCGAGACCGGCGACGCCGAGTCTGGCGAGGAAGAGAAGAAGTAATGAAGGCGGACGTGCGCACATTGGATGCCCGCAAATCGGGCACGGTCGATCTCCCCGACGCCGTATTCGGGTTGGATCCCCGTGCCGACCTGCTGCACCGTATGGTGCGCTACCAGCTCGCCAAGCGCCGTGCCGGTACCCAGTCGGTTAAGGGCCGGTCCGATATCAGGGGCACCGGCGCAAAGATGTACAAGCAAAAAGGCACGGGCCGGGCGCGGCACGGCAATGCCAAGGCGCCGCAATTGCGCGGCGGCGGCAAGGCCTTTGCGCCACAACCCCGGGACCACTCGATCGGCTTGCCGAAAAAGGTCCGCAAGCTCGCCCTGTGCCACGCGCTTTCGGCCAAGGCCAAGGCGGACGAGCTGATGGTTCTGGACAAAGCGGAAATCAAAGAGGCGAAGACGGGAAGCTTGAAGAAGCAGCTCGACAAGCTGGGGCTGAAGTCGGCGTTGATCGTCTCAGGTCCAGAGCCGCAGGACAACTTCGGTATGGCGGCCCGCAATCTGCCCAATATCGACGTGCTCCCAGTCCAGGGCATCAATGTCTACGACATTTTACGTCGCGAAGTTTTGGTTCTGACCGTGCAGGCGTTGGAGAACCTGGAGGCCCGGTTCAAATGAGAGAGGTCGAGGCCTACGACGTCATTGTGATGCCGGTGATTACCGAAAAGGCGACCATGGCGTCGGAGCACAATCAGGTGATTTTCAGGGTCCGCCGCGAGGCGACCAAACCGCAGATCAAGGAAGCGGTGGAGAAGCTTTTTGGGGTCAAGGTGAAGGCCGTGAATACCCTCAACCGCAAGGGCAAAGTTAAGCGGTTCAGGGGCAGGCTTGGGACCCAACAGGATATCAAGAAGGCCATTGTGACGCTGGAAGAAGGCCAAAGCATCGACGTCACGACTGGGCTCTAGAGAAGCAAAGCGGGCGCGAGAATAGATACGGAACGATATGGCGCTGAAGACCTATAAACCGATCACGCCGGGCCAAAGGAGCCTGGTTTTGGTCGACCGCAGCCAGCTGTGGAAGGGTGGCCCGGTCAAGACCCTCACCGAGGGCCTGACCAAGAAGGCCGGCCGCAACAACCATGGTCGGGTGACCGCGCGCCGGCGGGGCGGTGGCCACAAGCGTCTTTACCGGCGGGTCGACTTCAAGCGGCGGAAATTCGACGTGCCCGCAACAATCGAGCGCCTGGAATACGACCCCAACCGGTCGGCCTTCCTAGCGCTGCTCAAATACCAAGATGGCGAGCTCTCATACATTCTGGCGCCACAGCGGATAGCGCCTGGCGACACCGTCATCTCGGGCGAGCGGGTCGACGTAAAGCCTGGCAACGCCATGCCGCTCACCAACACGCCGATCGGAACCATCGTGCACAATGTGGAGATGAAGCCCGGTAAAGGCGGGCAGATCGCGCGGGCGGCCGGCACCTATGTGCAGTTGGTAGGGCGCGATGCCGGTTACGCAATTCTACGGTTGAACTCGGGTGAGATGCGGATGGTTCGCGCCGAGTGCATGGCGACCATCGGCGCTGTCTCGAACCCCGACAACTCGAACATCAAGCTCGGCAAGGCGGGACGCAAACGCTGGCTCGGCAAGCGCCCATCGGTACGTGGTGTGGCCATGAACCCGGTCGACCATCCCCATGGCGGCGGCGAGGGTCGCTCATCGGGTGGACGACACCCGGTCACGCCCTGGGGCAAGCCGACCAAGGGTAAACGCACACGCTCGAACCGGGCGACCGACAAATACATTATCCGCAGCCGGCACCTGCGGAAGAAGCGATAGGAAGGCCAATGTCTCGTTCGATTTGGAAAGGCCCATTTGTCGACGGCTATCTGCTCAAAAAGGCAGATGCGGCACGGAGCACCAACTCCAGTGCCATCATCAATATTTGGAGCCGCCGCTCGACGATACTGCCGCAATTCGTCGGCCTGACCTTCGGCGTCCATAACGGCCAGAAGCACATACCGGTGCTGATAACCGAGGACATGGTCGGCCACAAATTCGGTGAGTTCGCACCGACCCGAACCTATTACGGCCATTCCGGCGACCGACGGGCCAGACGAGTTTAAGCGATGGGCAAGGACAAGGCAGAGCGGAAACTGAGCGAGGATGAAGCGCGCGCGATGACGCGCATGCTTCGCGTGAGCCCGCAAAAGCTCAACCTGGTGGCTCAGATGATCCGCGGCCGCAAGGTCGACGCCGCGCTGGCGGATTTGACGTTTTCGCGCAAGCGCATCGCGCGGGAAGTGAAGAAGACATTGGAGTCGGCGATAGCCAACGCCGAGAATAATCACGATCTCGACGTCGATTCTCTCGTGGTTTCAGAGGCTTACGTCGGTAAGAACTTAGTATTGAAGCGCTGGAAGCCCCGTGCGCGGGGACGCGTCGGGCGTATCGCCAAACCGGTGTCGCAGTTGACGGTCGTGGTTCGGCGCATGGAGGAAGCTGGCTGATGGGTCAAAAGGTCAATCCGATCGGGCTGCGGCTCGGCATCAACCGTACTTGGGACTCGCGCTGGTTCGCCGAGAAGGGTGAGTACGGCCAGTTGCTGCATGAAGACGTCAAGATCCGCGATCACATCCTCAACAGCCGCACTGGCGCCGGCATCTCGAAGGTCGTGATCGAGCGGCCGCACAAGAAATGCCGCATTTCGGTTCACACCGCGCGGCCAGGAATTCTGATCGGCAAGAAGGGTGCCGACATCGAGAAGCTCCGCAAGGAGCTGGCGGGTATGACGGATTCGGACGTCCATCTGAATATCGTCGAGGTCCGCAAGCCCGAGGTTGACGCGACCTTGGTGGCGGAGGCCATTGCTCAGCAGCTCGAGCGCCGGGTCGCTTTTCGCCGCGCCATGAAGCGCGCCGTGCAGTCCGCGATGCGGCTTGGGGCGCTGGGCATCCGGATCAACTGTTCGGGCCGGTTGGGCGGCGCGGAGATCGCGCGGATGGAGTGGTATCGCGAGGGCCGCGTTCCGCTACATACCCTGCGCGCCGACATCGATTACGGCACTGCCGTCTCACGAACGGCCTATGGGGTTATCGGTGTCAAGGTTTGGGTCTTCAAGGGCGAGATCATGGAACATGATCCCATGGCGCAGGAACGCCGCGCCCTGGAGTCGCAGGAAGGCGGACGCCTGCGCCGCGATGGACCGGGGATCTGAAGCGCGGAGAGACGCTCCGCGGCCTTGAGATATAGAAGTCATGCTGCAACCGAAACGAACAAAATTCCGCAAGGCCCAAAAGGGACGGGTGAAGGGCGCTGCCAAGGGCGGCACCAGCCTCAATTTCGGCTCTTACGGCTTGAAGGCGCAGCGGCCCGCGCGCATCACGGCGCGCCAGATCGAGGCGGCGAGACGCGCCATGACGCGGCAAATGAAACGTGCGGGCCGGGTTTGGATTCGGATTTTTCCCGATACGCCCGTCTCAAAGAAGCCGACCGAGGTGCGGATGGGCAAGGGTAAGGGCGCGCCCGAATTCTGGTGCGCAAAGGTGAAGCCTGGCCGGATCATGTTCGAGATCGACGGCGTGAGCGATCCGGTGGCGCGCGAGGCGCTGCGGCTGGGCGCCGCCAAGCTGCCGGTCAAGACGCGCGTTGTGGCGCGGTTTGGCGAAAGTTGAGTTGAGGACGAGACCATGAAGGCGAGCGAGGTCCGCGACAAGACCGTTGATGAACTCGACGACGAGCTCATCAAGCTGAAGAAGGAGCAGTTCAATCTGCGCTTTCAGACGGCAACCGGTCAGCTCGAGAATACGGCGCGGGTGCGCCAAGTCCGCCGCGATATAGCGCGGGTCAAGACCATCGCGAAACAGAAGCGCGCGGAAGCGGCGAGCTAGGGACGAGGAACAACACGTCATGCCGAAACGAGTTTTGCAGGGCACCGTGATCAGCGACGCCGCAGACAAGACCATTGTCGTGCGCGTCGAGCGGCGCTTCACGCATCCGCTCCTCAAAAAGACGGTGCGCAGGTCGAAGAAATATCACGCGCATGACGAAGAGAACGCGGCCAAGGTCGGCGATATTGTGCGGATCGAGGAGTGTCCTCGGATTTCGAAGAGCAAGAGTTGGGTGCTGCTAGGCGCTTAGGCAGCAGGGGCGAATACCATGATACAGATGCAGACAAATTTGGACGTTGCAGACAATTCGGGTGCCCGCCGCGTCCAATGCATCAAGGTGTTGGGCGGCTCCAAACGCAGATATGCATCCGTGGGCGACACCATTGTGATCAGCGTCAAGGAAGCGATCCCGCGTGGCCGCGTCAAGAAGGGCCAAGTGATGCGGGCCGTGGTGGTGCGCACGGCAAAGGGCGTGCGCCGGGCCGACGGCAGCGTGATCCGCTTCGACCGCAACGCGGCGGTGCTTGTGAACGCGCAGGGCGAACCGATCGGCACTCGTATTTTTGGGCCGGTTACGCGCGAACTGCGAGCCAAACAGCACGTCAAGATCATGTCGCTTGCTCCGGAGGTTCTCTGAATGGCCCGGATCAAGATCAAGAAGGGCGACCATGTGGTGGTCCTGGCCGGCCGCGACAAGGGCCGCGGCGGCGAGGTGTTGAAGGTGCTGCCGAAGGAGGGCCGGGCTATCGTCCAGGGCATCAATAGTGTCCGCCGGCATCAACGTCAGACGGCGACCAGCGATGGCGGCATCATCGCCAAGGACCTGCCCATCGAAATCTCCAACTTGGCGGTCGAGGATCCCAAGGACGGCAAGCCCACAAGGGTCGGATTCAAGTTTCTGAAGGATGGGCGCAAGGTACGCTATGCCAAGCGCTCGGGGGAGGTGATCGATGGCTGAGGCCAGCTACACACCCCGCCTGAGGCAGTATTACGAGGACGTGCTGCGCGGCGAGCTCACCGAGCAGTTCGGCTACACCAATGTCATGCAGGTGCCGCGCCTCGAAAAGATCGTCGTCAATATGGGTGTTGGCGATGGCGTTACCGATGCCAAGAAGGTGCAGACCGCGGCGGACGAGCTGGCGCTGATCGCGGGCCAGAAGCCCGTCATCACCCGGGCCCGGAAGTCGATTGCGACATTCAAGCTGCGCGAGGGCATGCCGGTCGGCGCCAAGGTCACGCTGCGCAAGTCCCGCATGTACGATTTCGTCGATCGCCTGGTGACCATAGCCCTGCCGCGCGTGCGCGACTTTCGCGGGCTGAGCCCAAAGAGTTTCGATGGGCGCGGCAATTTCGCGGTTGGCATCAAGGAGCACATCGTGTTCCCGGAAATCGACTACGACAAGGTCGACGCAATTCTGGGCCTGGACGTCATCGTGTGCACGACGGCCCAGAACGACGACGAGGCTCGAGCCCTATTGAAGGGCTTCAATTTCCCGTTTGGCGACTGAGTGCAGCCGTCGCTAAGGAGACTATGAATGGCAAAAACGAGTTCTGTAGAGCGGGATCGCAAACGCCGCCGCATGGCGAAGAGATACAGCGGCAGGCGGGCGAGGCTCAAAGAGATCGCAAATGACCGCAGCCTGCCGGCCGAGGACCGTTTCGCAGCCCGGCTGAAGCTTGCCGAGCTTCCCCGCAACTCCTCGCCGACGCGGGCCCGCAATCGCTGCGAACTCTCGGGCAGACCGCGCGGTTACTACCGCAAACTCAGAATGTCGCGAATTGCATTACGGGATTATGCGTCCAAAGGACTCATCCCCGGAATGATCAAGTCGAGCTGGTAGGGAGACCGCCCTATGACCATGACTGACCCCATTGGCGATATGCTGACTCGCATTCGCAATGCCCAGATGCGCAGCAAATCCAAAGTTTCGACGCCCTCATCCAAGATGCGCGCCCGGGTGCTGGATGTGTTGCAAGAGGAGGGCTATATCCGGGGATACGCCAAGGTCGACTACGAAAATGGCCGCTCGGAACTGGAGATCGAGCTCAAATACTTCGACGGTGAGCCGGTGATAAAGCAGATCCGGCGGGTCTCCACGCCGGGCCGCAGGGTCTATTCGTCGGTGAAGGGTTTGCCGACGGTGGCAAACGGATTGGGCGTATCGATCCTGTCGACGCCAAAGGGCGTTATGTCGGATTCTCAGGCGCGGGCCGAGAATGTGGGCGGCGAGGTTCTCTGCAGCGTCTTTTGAGCGGTGTTGCGGGTATTGGTGTTCGAGGAAGGTTGGAAGCGATGTCTCGGATCGGAATAAAGGCGGTACGGCTGCCTGATGGCGTGACAGCCAACATCGAGGGCAACTTGGTGCGTGTGAAAGGCCCCAAGGGTGAGCTTTCGGTGGCACTCGGCCAAGACGTCACCGTCAAATCAACCGAAGAGGGCATCAAGGTCGATCCGCGCGATGAAACGAAGCGCTCACGCTCCATGTGGGGCATGTCGCGTTCGCTGGTCTCCAATATCGTTGTTGGCGTGACCGACGGTTTCACCAGGACGCTTGAGATCAATGGTGTCGGTTACCGGGCCATCGTTCAGGGCAAGAACCTGCAGCTGCAGCTGGGACTCTCGCACGATGTGGTCTACCCGATTCCCGACGACATCAAGATCGAGTGTCCGAAGGCGACGGAAATCATAGTCAGCGGGATCGAAAAGCAGCGGGTCGGCCAGGTAGCCGCCGAGATCCGCCAATTCCGGCCGCCTGAGCCTTACAAGGGCAAGGGTATCCGGTATCAGGGCGAGTATGTCTTCCGCAAGGAAGGCAAGAAGAAATAGCGGAGCCGGACATGGCAAGTGCAAGGGACAAAATTCAACGGCGCAAGAACCGGGTTCGCCGCGCCGTGAAGCAATCGGCGAAGGGGCGCCCGCGGCTATCGGTGTTCCGTTCCTCGCAGCACATCTATGCTCAGGTTATAGATGACACCGCTGGCAATACGGTTGCCGCCGCCTCGACCTTGGATGGCGAATTGCGTAAGTCGCTGCCGAAAGGGGGCGACAAAGGTGCCGCCGAGGCGGTCGGCAAATTGATTGCCAAGCGCGCGCTCGAAGCGGGCGTCAAGGATGTCGTTTTCGACCGTGGAGGCCATATCTATCATGGCCGGGTCAAGGCCTTGGCCGATGCCGCCCGCGAGGCGGGATTGAGCTTCTAGGCCGAGCAGCATTAGGAAAGGTAGAGAGAGTGGCACGAGGGCCGGGTAGAAACCCAAGATTCTCCGACGATCGCGACAGCGAATTCGCCGACAAGCTTGTCCACATCAACCGCGTTGCCAAGGTGGTGAAGGGCGGTCGGCGCTTTGGTTTTGCTGCCCTTGTTGTGGTTGGCGATCAGAAGGGCCGCGTCGGCTTCGGCCACGGCAAGGCCCGCGAAGTGCCCGAAGCGATTCGCAAGGCCAATGAATCGGCCAAGCGCAATCTGATCCGCGTACCCCTGCGCGAGGGCCGCACTTTGCACCACGACGTGGCAGGCCGCCATGGCGCGGGAAAGGTCTTGCTGCGGGCCGCACCCCCGGGGACTGGGATCATCGCTGGCGGCCCGATGCGCGCCGTATTCGAGATGTTGGGCGTTCAGGATGTGGTGGCGAAATCGCTGGGCAGTGCCAATCCGTATAACATGGTGCGTGCCACATTCGACGCGCTCAAGCAGGAAGACAGCCCAAGGGGCGTGGCCGCACGCCGCGGCAAGAAGGTCAGCGATATAGTATCGCGCCGCCGTGATTTGGCGGGTGAAGCCGCGGCTGCCGAGGCCTAGGCAAGCCCGGCCAATCGAGGTGATCGGTAAATGAACGACAAGGCCCAGTCCAAGAAGACGGTGACGATCGAGCAGATCGCCAGCCCAATCCGCAGGCCGAGGGATCAGCGTGAGACGTTGATCGGTCTCGGGCTCAATCGGATGGGGCGGCGGCGCACTCTGGTCGACACGCCCCAAACGCGCGGCATGATCGCGAAGGTCCAGCACATGGTGCGGATCGTCGAAGATCAGGGCTGAAGGAAAAGGCAGGACCCATGCGGCTCAACGAATTAAGAGACAATCCTGGTGCGACACGAGCGCGCAAGCGGGTCGGGCGCGGCCCGGGCTCGGGCAAGGGCACGACCGCGGGGCGCGGCGATAAGGGCCAGAAATCCCGTTCAGGCGTAGCACTCAAGGGGTTCGAAGGCGGCCAGATGCCGATCCATCGCCGCTTAGCCAAGCGCGGCTTCAGTGCGCCGTTCTCAAAGGACTTCAACGAAGTCAATTTGGGCCGGGTTCAGAGCGCGGTCGAAAAGGGTAGATTGGACGCCAAGAAGGCCGTTACCGTGGAGTCCCTGTTGGCGGCGGGCGTGATCAGGCGAGTTCGCGACGGCGTGCGCTTGCTCGGCAATGGCGAGCTCAAGACCAAGCTCGCTTTCGAAATAACAGGCGTTTCCAAGGGCGCCCAAAAGGCCGTTGAGGCGGCTGGCGGTTCGGTGACACTGGTGCCGCTGCCCAAGCGTGCGCCGAAAGAGCAGAAGGCGGCCGCTGCGCCCAAGACCGGGGCGCCCGCGCCTGAGACAAAGCCGGCTAAGCCCGCTTCGGCCAAGGCGCCGGCCAAGCCAGCGGAACAGAAGAAGCCTGCCGCGGCCAAGGCAAAACCCGCGGCCCAGAAATCGGCAAAGACTTCCGCTAAGACGGCCAAGCCTGCTAAGACGGCGCCGAAGGCCGGTGCAAAGACATCGAAGAAGGACGATTAAGGGCAGCTGGGCGTTTCAAGTCGACCTGCGACCTCGAGCGTGAACAATGGCATCCGCAGCTGAACAACTTGCTTCCAATCTGAACTTTTCGGCATTTTCCAAAGCCGATGAGCTGAAGCGGCGTATCCTGTTCACGCTGGGCGCGTTGGTGATCTACAGGCTCGGCACTTACATTCCGCTTCCCGGAATCAACCCGGAAGCGCTGGCCGACGTATTTCGGCAAAACCAGTCCGGCATTCTCGGCATGTTCAACATGTTTGCGGGCGGCGCGGTGGGCCGAATGGCCATCTTCGCCCTCAACATCATGCCGTACATCTCCTCGGCGATTATTATTCAGCTGCTGACCACCGTCTCGCCCCACCTGGAGCAACTCAAGAAAGAGGGCGAGCAGGGTCGCAAGCAAATCAACCAGTACACCCGCTATGGGACCGTGGTGCTGGCGGCACTCCAGGGTTACGGCATCGCCGTGGGCCTAGAGGGGGCCGGCAATGTCGTGGTCGATCCTGGCTGGTTCTTCCGCATCACCACCGTTATCACGCTGGTCGGCGGCACCGTCTTTCTGATGTGGCTGGGCGAACAGATCACGGCGCGCGGCGTCGGCAACGGCATCTCGCTGATTATCTTCGCGGGCATTGTCGCGGAGTTGCCGTCGGCCCTTGTCGGAACGCTGGAGCTCGGCCGTCAGGGCGCGCTTTCTACCACGCTGATCATTGCGCTTTTGGTGATGGCTGCGGTCGTGATCGCCTTCATCGTCTTCATGGAACGCGCCCAACGCCGGCTGCTGATCCAGTATCCAAAGCGCCAAATCGGCAACCGAATGTTCCAGGGCGACGCCTCGCACCTGCCGCTGAAGCTCAATACGGCGGGCGTGATTCCGCCGATCTTCGCCTCCTCACTGCTGCTTTTGCCGATCACGGTTGCAAACTTCTCGACCGGCCAAGGCCCCGAATGGCTGGCCAGCATCACCGCGTTGCTGGGCCGCGGCCAACCGCTCTATTTGATCGCGTATGTCTCGCTGATCGTGTTCTTTGCCTTCTTCTATACGGCGATCGTGTTCAATCCCAAGGACACCGCCGAGAACCTGAAGAAATATGGCGGCTTCATTCCAGGTATCCGCCCGGGCGAACGAACGGCGGAATATATCGACTACGTGCTGACCCGGATCACCGTGGTCGGTGCGGCCTATCTGGCGGTGGTCTGTATCCTGCCGGAGTTCCTGATCTCATATGCGGCCGTGCCCTTCTATTTCGGCGGTACGTCACTGCTCATTGTGGTCAGCGTCACCATGGACACGGTGGCCCAGGTCCAGAGTCACTTGTTGGCCCATCAATATGAGGGCTTGGTGAAGCGGGCGAAGCTGCGGGGCGCGCGGCGTAGATGAACCTGATCCTGCTGGGTCCGCCTGGTGCAGGGAAGGGCACACAAGCCAAGCTCATAGAAGAGAGATACGGCACAGTTCAGCTTTCGACGGGCGATATGCTGCGGGCTGCGGTTGCGGCTGGTACGGACGTCGGTCTTGCGGCCAAAGCTGCGATGGAAGCGGGGCAGCTGGTCGCCGATGAAATCGTGATTGGCATTATCTCTGAACGGATCGATCAGCCCGATTGTGCGGACGGCTTTATTCTTGACGGATTCCCCCGCACCGTCGTCCAGGCTGAAGCCCTGGACCGGCTATTTGGCGAAAAGCAAATGACGCTTGATGCGGTCGTGGAACTTCAGGTTGACGATGACCTGTTGGTCGAGAGGATCGCGGGCCGGTTCAGCTGTGGTAAATGTGGCGAGGGCTATCACGACAAATTCCATCGCCCCAAAAAGGAGGGCGTTTGCGACAAGTGTGGGGCCCAGGATTTCGTGCGCCGCGCCGATGACACTGCGGAGATCGTAAAGAGCCGGTTGCAGGCCTATCGTGCGCAAACCGAACCGCTGATCGAATATTACCGGGATCGCGGCAAACTTGTCAGCGTTGACGGCATGGCCGATATCGCCATTGTTGCCAAGGATATCCGGGAAAATCTCGAGAATTTATAGGCCGCGAAAACAAGCGAATTTCGCGGCCTAACTGGAGTTGACGAAAACCTTTGAAATCCGCTACATAGGCGCATCTTTGTGCTGGAACGAAAGATCGGTTCGGGCGGTTCAGTTGACCTCCGGAGACCGGTCTTGTCGCGTTTATAGCCTTGGCTATCTGCCACCGGCGGTTCTGCACGGTTTGGGTGTGCCTCTCAAGGAGATGCAATCGTGGCTCGAATTGCAGGTGTGAATATTCCCACGAATAAGCGCGTGGAAGTGGCGCTCACTTATATTCATGGAATCGGTTCCAGCTACGCGAAGCAGATTTGCGGAAAGGTGAATATCCCGCCAGAGCGGCGCGTGAATGAGCTCACGGATCAGGAAGTCATTCAGATCCGCGAGGTCATTGATGGCGACTATCTGGTCGAAGGCGATCTGCGCCGCGATGTGGCCATGAACATCAAGCGTCTGATGGATCTGGGGTGCTATCGCGGCTTGCGGCACCGGCGCGGTTTGCCGGTTCGTGGACAGCGGACCCATACCAATGCGCGCACGCGCAAAGGGCCGGCCAAGCCAATTGCAGGCAGAAGGAAGTAAGGACCGAGCAAGCCGTTTCTGTAGTCGATTGACGGCTTTGTCCAACCGAGAGAGCAAGAATGGCAAAAGAGCGTACGCGCGTTCGGCGTCGCGAAAAAAAGAACATCTCATCGGGCGTTGCCCATGTGAGCGCGACGTTCAACAACACGCTAATTACGATCACTGATGCTCAGGGGAACGCGATCTCCTGGTCTTCGGCGGGTTCGATGGGATTTAAGGGATCACGGAAGTCGACGCCTTACGCGGCGCAGATGGCGGCTGAAGATGCGGGCAAGAAGGCGATGGAACATGGAGTGAAGAATCTGGAGGTGCAGGTTCGCGGACCGGGGTCAGGACGCGAATCCGCTTTGCGGGCGCTGCAGGCGGCGGGCTTTACGATTACCTCGATCCGCGATGTGACGCCGATTCCCCACAATGGATGCCGACCGCGTAAACGCCGCCGCGTCTAAACGGTTTAGCAATTATGGCCTTGGGTCGCGGCAGCATCGGTTGAACCGAGCCGACGCCGCCACGGCCCCACGCTCAACAGAATGAGGTTGCAGAAGTGCTGCAAAAGAACTGGCAAGATCTAATCAAGCCGACCAAGCTCAACATCTCGCCGGGTCTCGAACCCGAGCGCACGGCGACCGTGGTCGCGGAGCCGCTGGAGCGCGGCTTCGGAATGACGCTCGGCAACTCGCTGCGGCGGGTTCTGCTGTCGTCACTGCAAGGCGCGGCGATCACGTCGGTCCACATCGATGGCGTGCTGCATGAATTCTCGTCGATCGCCGGTGTGCGCGAAGACGTCACCGACATCGTCTTGAACATCAAAGAGATCGCGCTGCGACAGCATTCCGAAGGCACCAAACGGTTGGTGCTCAAGAAGGAAGGCCCATCGGTCGCCACCGCGGGCGACATCGAAGCGGGGTCCGAGGTCGACATCCTCAATCCGGATCATGTGATCTGCACGCTGGACGAAGGCTCCTCGATCCGCATGGAGTTCACCACGGAAATCGGCAAGGGCTACGTGCCCGCGGACCGCAACCGGCCCGATGATGCGCCGATCGGCCTGGTCCCGGTGGACAGCCTTTACAGCCCGGTGCGCAAAGTTTCCTACCGCGTTGAGAATACGCGCGAGGGTCAGATTCTCGATTACGACAAACTAACCCTTGAGGTGGAAACCGACGGTTCGGTTCGTCCGGACGACGCGGTCGCACTGGCTGCCCGCATCCTCCAGGATCAGTTGGCCATCTTCGTCAATTTCGAAGAGCCGCAGAAAGAAGTCATCGAAGAGAAGCAGCCGGAACTCGAGTTCAACGCGGCGCTGCTCAAGAAGGTGGACGAACTGGAGCTGTCGGTCAGATCAGCCAATTGCCTGAAGAACGACAACATCGTCTATATCGGCGATCTGATTCAAAAGAGCGAAGCGGAGATGCTGCGAACGCCGAATTTCGGGCGCAAATCTCTCAATGAAATCAAGGAAGTTTTGGCCGCGATGGGTCTCCATCTTGGCATGGAGGTCACCAATTGGCCGCCCGAAAACATTGAAGAGCTGGCGAAGCGCTTCGAAGATCACTACTGAGGGCGCTGTTCCTTAGCCCGCATCCCCGCCGCATCGAGGAATTGGTCATGCGTCACCGTAGAGCCGGCCGAAAGCTTAATAGAACCCACAGTCACCGGCGTGCCCTGTTTGCCAACATGGCGGCGGCGCTGATCAAGCACGAGCAAATCGTGACCACTTTGCCCAAGGCAAAGGAGTTGCGCCGGGTCGCCGACCGGCTGATCACGCTGGCCAAGCGGGGCGACTTGCATGCCAGGCGGCTGGCCGTCTCGCGCATCCGCGACGAGGCCATGGTCAAGAAATTATTCGACGTCCTAGGGCCGCGCTACCAGGATCGCCCCGGTGGTTACACCAGGGTCATGCGCGCCGGATTCCGCTATGGCGACTCGGCACCAATGGCGGTGATCGAACTGGTGGACCGCGACGAAGAGGCGCGCGGCCAGGATTCAGGTCCGACCCAGGATCGCGACGAAGACGAGATCCAGGAAGCGGCGGCCTAGGAATTCGTTCCGGTTTAGGGACCGGCTTCCAATGCAAGCTTGATGGCCTGCAAGCCGGATTCGAAGATACCTTCGACTGACTTCTTGGCGTCGTCCTCACTGGCGCCCTTAGGATCGAAAGTGGCCGTCCAAGTGACCTTGGTCTTGCCCTCTTCATCGCTCGGCGCCACGCCCATAGTCGCGTTATAGTTGGTGACGGGCAGGGGAGTGTCGGTCATCGTATAACCGTAGCTCGTGGCGTCCGCGGCCGTCTGTTTTTCCGTAATCTTTGCGCCATCCTTGGTGGTCAGCTTACGCACGGCGGCGTCGCCTTCCTTGGATGTTTCGCAAGTGGCAATAGCCGGATGCCAGTTGCTTATGGAGCACCAGCCTCCGATCTTTTCCCAAACCTGCGTTGGGGTGCCTTTGACTTCGACATCTTTACTCACTTCGGCAGCCGAAGCCCCACCGGCCATTGCCAACGCCAAACCGGCGGCAGCGGCGGTCCTCACCAGGACTTTACTCATTAAATGCCTCCCAAAAATGCTTAGTTGGACGGCCAATCGTAGCAGGAGCTTGGCAAGAGTCTATTTGTTTTCTTTCAATGACATAACCGCCTTGCGACACCCCTTCAGTCGGGCTCGCCGGTCGGCTATACCTTGCCCCAATATGGGTCGCTTAGTTTGTTAGGGAAGCGTGCCGGTTCGATGATGAGAGAGCATCTTTTCATGGTTGCGCGGTGGTTTGGCCTGAGCTCGCTTTGCGCCCTCATGGCGGCCGGCTGGCCCTATGTCGCGCTCGCGCAGAGCCAGCCGTCGGTTCCCCAATCCCGCGCCGAGATTGCGCGATCGTTCGCCCCAATCGTAAAACGCGCGGCCCCGGCCGTCGTCAATGTCTATGTGCGCCGGCGGGTCAAGCGGCGCGGCTCACCGATGTTCAATGACCCCTTCTTCCGGCAGTTCTTCGGCCGTGGATTCGGAATGCCGCGCGAGCGCGTGGAGAACTCGCTGGGTTCTGGCGTGATCGTGGCAGCCGACGGTGTGGTCGTCACCAATCACCACGTCATCAAGGGGCGTGGGGAGGCCGAGATCAAGGTGGTGCTGGCGGACAAGCGCGAGTTCACAGCCGACGTCGTGCTCACCGACGAACGCACGGATCTCTCTGTCCTGCGGATTCAAGCGCCGGGCGTGAGTTTCCCTTTCCTGCAATTCGAAGACTCCGATGCGCTCGAGGTGGGCGACTTGGTATTCGCGATCGGAAACCCCTTCGGCGTCGGCCAAACCGTGACCAGCGGGATCGTCTCGGCATTGGCCCGCACCAGAATCGGCATTTCCGACTACCAGTTCTTCATTCAAACGGATGCAGCCATCAATCCAGGAAATTCCGGAGGGGCGCTGGTTGATCTCAATGGACGTCTGGTGGGCGTGAACACGGCAATCTATTCGCGCACCGGTGGCTCCCACGGGATCGGCTTTGCAATCCCCTCCAACATGGTGCGTTTGGTCGTGCGGTCGGCACTGCAGGGGGGCAAAGTACAGCGACCGTGGCTCGGCGCCAGCTTGCAGCCGGTTACGCCCGATATCGCCGACTCGCTGGGATTGGACCGGCCGGCCGGCGCGCTCGTCAAGCAAGTTCAAGGCAAAGGCCCAGCCGCCCTTGCCGGTCTAAAAGCGGGTGACGTCATTGTCGCCGTTGATGGCCGCGCCATCGCCGATCCGCGGTCCTTCCGCTACCGTTTCACCACCAAGGGAATCGGGGGGGAAGTGGCGGTGGACTATGTCCGGGAGGGTGACCGTCTGCAGACCGGCATTGCGCTGGCTGCCGCGCCCGAGGACCCGCCGCGTGACGCCCGCAAATTGTCTGGCCGCCATCCCTTTTCAGGCGCCAGCGTGGCCAACCTGTCGCCGGCGCTCGCCGAAGAGCTATCGCTCGACGAGGACGCCTATGGCGTCGTGGTGTTGGACATTGATCGTGGTTCTCCGGCGCAAAGATACGGGTTGCTAAGGCCGGGCGACATCATCGTCCGCATAAACGAGATTGTTGTGGAATCGACCGAACAGCTTACGGGGCTCACTAAGAACGCTGGGCGCTCGTGGCTGGTCTCGCTGAAGCGAGGTGGACGGGTCTTGAACGTGCGTCTCGGCGGCTGAGCGGCGGAGCGCTTAGCGATGGCATCTCTCTTCGAGGCGGCGGGCATGGACCGGGATACGCCGCGTCCGCTGGCCGACCGGTTGCGGCCCGCTTCGCTGGGCCACGTGCTGGGCCAGGACCATCTGCTGGGCGAGGGCGGGATCTTGACCCGCATGACCGCGGCGAACCAGCTTTCCTCCGTTATTTTCTGGGGGCCACCCGGCACCGGCAAGACCACCGTCGCCCGGTTGCTGGCCGAAGAGACCGATCTGAATTTCGTCCAGATATCGGCCATTTTCTCCGGCGTTCAGGATTTGCGGAAAATCTTCGATGCGGCGAAAGCCCGGCGCCAAGACGGCCAGGGCACGCTGCTCTTTATCGATGAAATCCACCGATTCAACCGGGCACAGCAGGATTCCTTCCTGCCGCATATGGAAAACGGCACCATCATCCTAATTGGCGCGACTACGGAGAATCCGTCATTTGAGCTCAACTCGGCGCTGCTATCGCGGGCGAGCGTGCTGACCTTCGACCGGCTCGACCGCGAAGCCTTGGAAGGCTTGGTGCAACGGGCCGAAGCTCATGAAGGCCGAGCACTGCCGCTCACGGATGAGGCGCGCGGCGCCTTGATGCAGATGGCTGACGGCGACGGCCGTGCCGTGCTCAATTTGGTGGAAGAGATCTACCTGGTCGATTTGGCCGCCGATCAGCAGTTGGACATCGCCGCCCTCAGTGAGCTGGTTCAACGGCGTGCGCCGATCTACGACAAGTCCCGCGACGAGCATTACAACCTCATAAGCGCCCTGCACAAATCGGTGCGCGGATCCGACCCCGACGCGGCGCTTTATTGGCTCGCCCGCATGCTGGCAGGCGGCGAAGACCCGCTCTATATCGCCAGGCGTCTGGTGCGCATGGCAGTCGAAGATATTGGGATCGCGGACCCTTTGGCCTTACAGCAGGCGGATGCCGCCAAGAATGCTTATCACTTTTTGGGAAGTCCCGAGGGTGAGCTGGCGCTCGCCCAAGCCACCATCTATCTCGCCGTCGCGCCGAAATCGAATGCCGCGTACAAAGCTTTCAAGGCTGCGATGGCAACCGCCAAGGAGGCGGGCTCGTTGCCGCCGCCCAAACACATCCTGAATGCACCCACCCAACTGATGGCGGACAAGGGGTATGGCGAGGGCTATGTCTACGACCACGACGCGGAGCAGGGCGTTTCGGGTCAGGACTATTTTCCCGAAGAGATGGCCCGGCAGAGATTTTACAAGCCCACGGATAACGGGCTAGAGCAAGAAATCTCCGCGCGTCTGGCCGAGTGGGAGAAGATCAGGAAAAAGGCCGCAGCAAAGGGCGGGGGATAGCCCATGAAATTGATGATCTTGGCTGCGATGGGCGGCGCAATCGGAGCGGCCGCCCGGTACGCCGTGAGCGTTGGCGCGACGCGGCTGCTTGGGCATGGCTTTCCCTGGGGCACGCTTGCCGTGAACGTGATCGGCTGCCTGATCATGGGTTTTCTGATCGAAGCCATCGCGCTCAGATACTCGGTTAGCCATGAAGTCCGCACGTTTCTGTTTACGGGCATCCTTGGCGGTCTCACGACCTTTTCCGCGTTTTCCTTGGACTTCGCCACGCTGGTCGAACGCAAGGAGCATTTGACGGCGGCGCTATATCTGGGTGCATCGGTCGGTCTCTCGATCCTTGCTCTCTTTGCCGGGCTTGCGATCGTCCGGGCGGCCATGCAGTGAGCCCGGTCGAACAGAAGCGCGTTAGCGACGATGAGGATGGAATTCGCCTGGACAGATGGTTTAGGGCCCACTATCCCGAGCTTGCCCACGGTCAATTGCAAAAACTGCTGAGAACCGGTCAGATCCGGGTGGATGGCGCGCGGGTCAAGGCGGGCGCAAGGTTGCAATCGGGGCAGAGCGTTCGAGTGCCTCCGATGGCCCCGGTGCAGCGCAAAACCGTGCCAGCCAAAGTCTCTCGGGACGATGCGGCCTTTATGCGCAGCCTCGTGCTGTACCAGGACGACGATGTAATCGCCCTGAACAAGCCGCCGGGACTGGCGGTCCAGGGCGGCAGCAAGACCCACCGGCATATCGACGCGATGTTGGATGCCCTGGCCGCTGATCCCGCAGAGCAGCTCCGATTGGTTCACCGGCTCGACAAGGACGCCAGTGGCGTCCTCCTGATCGCGCGTTCGCGCAAGGCGGCGGCGGAGCTTGGCAACGCGCTCAAAGCGCATCGGGCCAAAAAAATCTACTGGGCGCTGGTCGTCGGCGTACCGCGCCCGGAGCAAGGCGCGATCGAAGCGCCGCTCGCAAAGCGGGGGCAGGCGGGTGGCGAAAAGGTAGTCGCCGTCAGTGGGGATGCCGGTGACGCGCAGCGGGCATTGACTCACTTTCGCGTTATCGAGACCGCGGGCCGCGAGCTTTCTTGGGTGGCGCTCTGGCCGGTCACCGGTCGCACGCACCAGCTCCGGGTTCATATGGCTGCCATAGGTCATCCGATCGTGGGCGATGGCAAATATGGTGGCGCGGAAGCCCATCCGGGCGGCGACATCGGACGCCAGCTGCAACTGCACGCCCGCATGATCGAGATTCCCCTTCCTTCCGGAAAGCGCTTGGAGATCGAAGCACCGCTCCCGACGCACATGGTTCAGACTTGGCACTTACTCGGTTTCGAGGGCGATCCGGGCGATCCGTTTCCCGACCTTTAGACCAACATGTCCGGGGTTATCAGCTGGTTGATCGAGATACGGATGGTCAGTCGGCTGTACTTCATGGAAATGGCTTAATTCCAAGGCCTTAGGGGCAGTAGCTTCGGTCAGCCCCACAGGGATTTCGATCTGGACGAAGCGCGAGGGCTCCAGCGTGCGAATACGCTGTATACGGACCCATATTGGTTTTGTAGGGTACCGCCTACCGGGAGCATTCTTTGCTCGAACTTTAGGGAGACTGAGCATGAAAAAGCGTTTGGCAATTGTTGCCGCACTCGCCCTTCCGATGATGGCGTATTCGCTGCCGATGATGGCGGAAGACAAGCCGGCGGGGGCATCTGATCAGGCCAAGCAGGCCATGATGAAAGAATGCCAGAATGCCGATAAGGCCAAGATGGACGAGTGCATGAAGAAAATGACGGCCGACCATGAAAAACACATGGGCCATGATGACCATGCGGCCATGATGAAAGAATGTCAGAATGCCGATAAGGCCAAGATGGACGAGTGCATGAAGAAAATGGCGGCCGACCATCAAAAGCACATGTCCCACGAAGGAAAAAGTGCCGGCGACTGAGCGAACCCTGCGGATAAGCCGAGCCAATAACCGCTTCAAGAGATTGGCGCAGCGGATAGGGTTCAGCGCGCTGTCCCCACCGCTGTGACGAACAATCGGGTGCGATTCCCGAGATAAGGGGAGGAGCTTTATGCGCTCCTCCCCTTATGCTTTGATGCGGCCTCAAAGCCGGGCGCCGTATGGCGGGCATCTGCGGATTGGGGGATAGCGAACCAATGGCAAGAACAAGCGACAGCGATGCCGCATCCCGTTCGGAACCGGAATATTTGAACAGGCCGGAACACCAGGTTTCCGCGGCCAAACGGTTCTACGACAAAGCCCATTACGAACCGCGCGACGGCGTGTTTTGCCTGTTGCTGGATGGCAAGCCCGCGCTTACGCCCGCAAAGAATGCGTTCGAGGTCCCAAGCGAGGCGCTGGCCAAGGCAATAGCCGCGGAATGGGAGCAGCAATCCGAGCAGATAGACCCCTCGACCATGCCGCTCACTAAGCTCGCGAATTCCGCGCTCGACCACGTCAAGGACCGGCGCCAAGAGGTGATCGACGACATCGTCAAATATGCGGGCAGCGATCTTATCTGCTACATGGTGGAAGACCCCCAAGAGCTGATGATGAAGCAGATGGCAAGTTGGGGACCGGTGCTCGATTGGCTGCGCCAGGGGCTGGGCGCCAATTTTGAGGTGGCTTACGGCGTCAACCACGTCGCCCAATCCGAACAGTCGCTGGGGCAGGTGAGGCTGGTGCTGCAGGATTTGGACGCCTTTTCGCTCACCTCACTCCACACCATGACAGCGTTGATGGGTTCCACGCTTCTTATGTTGGCTCATATTGCCGGAATGTATGACGTCACATCGATTTGGCAGTCGGCCCACATCGACGAGGACTGGCAGATGTCGAAATGGGGCAAGGATGCCGAGGCGTTGGCCCGCCGCGAGCAGCGTTGGCAGGAAATGCAGTCGGCCTCCAGGTTCTTGGACCTGTTGCGTTTCGAGGCGACGTGATCGCCGTATCTGCCCGGCTTAACCCCGATCCATGCCTTGATTTGCGGATTTGCGGGCGCATGCTATGCAGCCAGCAGCGAATCGGCTGCTCTGGAGGCGGGGTATCGCGATGAAGGATGTCCTGGAAGAGCTTGAAGAACGCCGCGCCAATGCCAGGCTCGGTGGCGGCAAGCGCCGCATCGAAACCCAACATGAACGCGGCAAGCTGACCGCGCGGGAACGGATCGATCTCCTGCTGGATGAGAATTCCTTCGAGGAGTTCGACATGTTCGTCGAGCACCGCTGCGTCGACTTCGGCATGGAGAACTCGAAAATTCCGGGCGATGGCGTAGTCACCGGCTGGGGCACGATCAATGGCCGCGCCATCTTCGTGTTCGCCAAGGATTTCACCGTGTTCGGTGGCTCGCTTTCCGAAATGCACGCAAAGAAGATCATCAAGGTGCAGGACATGGCGCTTCGCAACCGCGCGCCAATTATCGGGCTGTTCGACGCGGGCGGGGCGCGCATCCAGGAGGGCGTGGCTGCGCTTGGCGGTTATGGCGAAGTGTTTTTGCGCAACGTGCTGTCTTCGGGCGTGATCCCGCAAATCTCGGTGATCATGGGGCCGTGCGCCGGCGGCGATGTCTATTCGCCCGCGATGACCGACTTCATCTTCATGGTGAAAGACACGTCCTACATGTTCGTGACCGGACCCGACGTGGTGAAGACCGTCACCAACGAAGAAGTTACGGCCGAGCAGCTGGGGGGTGCCAGCGTCCACACCACCAAATCTGCGATTGCCGACCGGGCCTACGAGAATGACGTGGAAGCTTTGTTGCAGATCAGGCGGCTGATGGATTTTTTGCCATCCAGCAACGAGTCCGGCGTGCCCGAGCTTCCCACCAAAGACCCGAGCGACCGGACCGAACTCTCGCTGGATACATTGATCCCCGACAACCCGAATCAGCCCTACGACATCAAGGAATTGATCCGGAAAGTACTGGACGAGGGCGACTTCTTCGAGATCCAGGAGACTTTTGCCCAGAACATCGTGGTGGGCTTCGGACGGTTGGAGGGACGCACGGTTGGCCTGGTCGCCAACCAGCCCATGGTGCTGGCCGGCGTGCTCGACAGCGATGCGAGCCGCAAGGCTGCGCGCTTTGTGCGTTTCTGCGACTGTTTCGAAATCCCGATCGTGACTCTCGTCGATGTGCCTGGCTTCTTACCCGGCACGGATCAGGAATATGGCGGACTGATCAAGCACGGCGCCAAACTGCTCTTCGCCTTTTCCGAGGCCACAGTGCCAAAGGTGACGGTAATCACCCGCAAGGCCTATGGCGGTGCATATGACGTCATGTCATCGAAGCATATCCGGGGCGACGTCAACTATGCCTGGCCCAGCGCCGAGATCGCGGTGATGGGGCCGAAGGGGGCAGCGGAGATTCTCTACCGCGCCGAGCTGGGTGACAAAAAGAAGATCGCCAAGCGCATCGAGGACTACCAGCAGCGCTTCGCCAATCCCTTTATCGCCGCCGAACGGGGCTTCATCGATGAGGTGATCCTGCCCCGCAATACGCGGCGGCGCATCATCCGCGCGCTCAATATGCTGATGAGCAAGAAGGTCCAGAATCCCTGGAAAAAGCACGACAACATTCCGCTCTAGGGCCCGCAAATGATCGTCACCACGACGCCGACTATCGAAGGCAGACGGATCATTGAGTATCTGGGACCCGTCGCCGGCGAAGCCGTGCTCGGAGCCAATATCGTTCGCGACTGGTTTGCCTCGATCCGCGATGTAATCGGCGGCCGCGCAGGGGGCTATCAGAATGTGCTGCGGGACGGGCGGGAGCACGCCATCGAGGATATGGTCGCGGAGGCCAAGGACCTTGGCGCCAACGCCATTGTCGGCGTCGATATCGATTACGAGAGCATGGGCGAGACCAATTCGATGCTGATGGTCTCCTGCAACGGAACCGCGGTCCGACTTGGCTGATCCGCTCTCCGGCCTTCTCAATGTTAAGCTCGGCCGATGATCGTCTCCCACGCGCACAAGTTCATTTACATCAAAACCTATAAGACGGCGTCCACCAGCATGGAGGCGGCGCTGAGCGAGGTTTGTGGGCCCGACGACGTGATCACGCCGGCAAGCGAGCCGCTGATGAAATACCGCAAGGGTAGCCTCGCGCAAAACTATCGCCTGGAGCATCCGCTGGTGCCCAAGCGCCCGCTACTACGGCGGCTGTTGCGCCGGCCCGAACGTCATTATCACCCGTCCGTGGGCTTTTACGAGCATATGCCCGCTTGGCGCGTGAAAGCCTATCTGGGGGACGATATCTGGAGCCGCTATTACAAGTTCACCTTCGAGCGCAATCCGTGGGACCGGCAGGTCTCCTGGTACCACTACAAGACCAAGAGCAAGGCCCGCCCGCCGAGCTTCGACAGCTTTTTAGGGGACAAGGACCGCGCCTGGGTCGAGAATTACGATCTCTACAGCATCGACGACGTGTTATGCGTCGACTTCGTCGGGCGTTATGAGAATCTGGAGCGGGATTTTGCCAAGGCCATGCAAGCCATCGGATTGAAGGGCAAGGCCAAGCTTCCGCTGGCCAATATCTCCGCCGATCACGGTGAGCGCGATTACCGCAGTTACTACACGTCGGGCACGCGCGATCTGATGGGCGAGTGGTACGCCCGCGAAATCGCGGCATTCGGTTATGAATTTTGAGCCGGTCCCGAGCGAAGACGGATTGATCTGCAGCATCTCCGCCCACTTTGCCGCCCCATAGTGTGCTGCTTATGCTATCCAAACTGCGGGAATCAGAGGTGCATCAATGAACTGGATCGGCTTCGCGGGACGCTCGATAATCATCGGCATGGTTTGCTTCGTGGCGATCCTATCCGCCGCTTCGGCGCAGACCATTCCAGGGCGCCCGAGCCCGGATCAGGGTGCGCGATTGGCCTCGAAGCTCTGCGTCAATTGTCACCTGATCGGCCAAGAGAGCCAGGCCACAGGCCGGGTCAAGGCGGACGTTCCGACCTTTCGCGAGATCGCCAATCTGGACGGCCAGACGAGCGAGCGAATGACCGTGCTGATCATCAGCCCCAATCATCCGATGCCGACCATTGCGCTCAGCCGCGACGACATCGCCCACGTGGTCGCTTACATCGAAACCTTCAAGACCGAGAATTAGGCGCCGCCGCCCCTCAACAGCCTTAACGGCTTTGACAGGGCTGAGTTTACCCAGCGGGCGCATCCGTCTAAAACCCATGATCTTTCTGGGCCAATGGCTGAGGGCGCTCGCAGCGGATGTTCAAAAAAATTCTGATCGCCAACCGCGGCGAAATCGCATGCCGGGTGATCAAGACCGCGCGCAAGATGGGTATCGAAACCGTCGCGGTCTACTCCGATGCCGACCGCGGCGCTCTCCACGTTGCGCTTGCCGATGAGGCCGTGCGCATCGGGCCGCCTCCGGCCACCGAATCCTATCTCGTGATCGACGCCATCATCAGGGCTGCCCGGGAGACCGGAGCGGAGGCCATCCATCCGGGATATGGCTTTCTGTCAGAGAACGCCGACTTTGCTCGGGCACTGAAGAAGGCCGGAATTGTTTTCATCGGACCCAATGTCGAAGCCATCGAGCTGATGGGCGACAAGATCGAGTCCAAGCAATTTGCGGCCGCCGCCAATGTGAACTCCGTGCCCGGACATATCGGAGTGATAGCCGATGCCAAGGAAGCCATAAAAATCGCAGGCGAGATCGGTTATCCCGTGATGATCAAGGCCTCGGCCGGCGGCGGCGGCAAGGGCATGAGGATCGCTTGGTCGGAGGGCGAGGTCGCAGAGGGGTTTGCTTCCTCCCAGTCCGAGGCGAAATCCAGCTTCGGCGACGACCGCATCTTCATCGAAAAATTCATTGAAGAGCCGCGGCACATCGAAATTCAGATTCTCGGCGATCAGCATGGCAATGTGATCTATTTGGGCGAGCGCGAGTGCTCGATTCAACGCCGAAACCAAAAGGTGATCGAAGAGGCGCCAAGCCCGTTTCTGGATCAAAAGACGCGGGCCGCCATGGGCAAACAGGCGGTCGCGCTCGCCAAGGCGGTCAACTACGAAAGCGCCGGCACGGTCGAGTTCATCGTCGACCGGGATAAGAATTTCTACTTTCTCGAAATGAATACCAGGCTCCAGGTGGAGCACCCGGTCACCGAGCTCGTTACCGGGATCGATTTGGTCGAGCAGATGATCCGGGTCGCTAATGGCGATAAACTCAGCCTGGCCCAAAAGGACGTGGCTCTGAAGGGATGGGCGGTGGAATCGCGGATCTATGCGGAAGACCCGTTCCGCAGTTTCCTACCCTCAACGGGGCGTTTGGTGCGCTACCGGCCACCCCCGGAAGGCACGCATGACGGCATCACGGTGCGCAATGATACCGGCGTTGCCGAGGGTGGCGAAATCTCGATCTATTACGACCCGATGATCGCCAAGCTGGTGGTCCACGGGCCGGATCGGAGGGCAGCCATCGACCACACGGCGTTGGCGCTGGATGAGTTCTACATAGAGGGTATCCAGAACAATGTGCCGTTCCTGGCAGCGATCATGCAGCATAAGCGATGGCGAGCCGGCGACCTCTCGACCAATTTTATCGCCGAAGAGTATCCGGATGGCTTCCAGCCCCGCCCGCCGGACAGACAAGAGCGTGACCTGCTGACTATCGTGGCGGCCGCGATCGACCACGCGGGCAACAGCCGCCGTCGCGAAATCAGCCAGCAGATGGAGGGCAAGGAATTTCACTTTGCTCTAGACCGCGTTGTCTCGCTCGGTGGCGAGACAAAGAATGTCCGAGTGACGGATGGCAAAGGATCGCAGATCAAGATTGCCATGCTCGACAAGAAGGGGAAGGCTGGAAAACCCGTCTCGGTCGAAATCGATTGGTGGTTCGGCAATCCGGTTTGGCTGGGCCGCATCGGAGGCGAAGAGGTCGCCGTGCAGGTCAAGCCGATCCTGAACGGCTATGAGCTCACCCATCGTGGGCTGCATTTGCCGGCCTATGTCTATACGCTCCGCGAAGCTGAGCTTGCGGCGCTGATGCCCCATAAGGAGCCGCCCGATACCTCCAAGATGTTGCTCTGTCCGATGCCGGGATTGGTAGTTTCGATCGACGTCGAGCAGGGCCAGGAGGTGAAGGCGGGCGACACGCTGTGTGTGGTCGAAGCGATGAAGATGGAGAACATCTTGCGCGCTCAGCGCGATGCCGTGGTTGAGGAGATTATTGTCGGCCCCGGCGATAGCCTCGCGGTCGACGCGGTGATCATGACCTTCGCTTGAGGCGAAAAAACCGTGCTTCACTATTTCGCATACGGATCCAACATGCATCCCGAGCAGATGGCGGAACGCTGTCCGGGCGCGCGGGCGGTTGGCGCGGGGGTGCTCGAAGGCTGGCGCTTCTTGATCACCACGCGCGGCACGGCTTCCATCGTTCCAGATGAAAGCTCCCGGGTTCATGGCGTGGTGTGGCGCTGTGGGCCGCCCCATTTCCATGCGCTCGATCGCTATGAGGGCATCCATTGGCGCAATTACGTGCGCCGTTTGGTCAGGGTGGAGAGCAGCGTGGCGGGCACACTTGCCGCTCACACCTATGTCGGCTTCCGGCGTTATCCGGGCCGCGCCCGGGCGAATTACATGCGCACCGCCGTGATCCCCGGCGCCCGCGCATTCGGCCTGCCCGGCGACTATATCGAGGAGCTGGAGTCTTGGCTGCCGAACCGGATCCAGGGACCGACCGCAACGCGCTATCGTGGCCGCACCAGGCCGCTGCGCCACCCCCGCTGAGGCTCCCTTGGAGACGAAACTGAACCGGTCTCAACCTGCGGCGGGGCCGGATTCAATCCATGGCTAAGCTGGAGCGGCGAACGGTCCACGTCCTGATCAGCGGCCGGGTCCAGGGCGTCTACTACCGGGGCTGGACCATGCAAACCGCGCTTGCGCTTGGGCTAACCGGTTGGGTCAGGAACAGGTATGACGGACAAGTGGAGGCGATTTTGGCGGGCGATGCATCGGCCGTCGCCGATATGCTGGAGGCCTGCAAGCAGGGGCCGCCCGATGCAGTTGTCGACGCCGTCCACATCGTTCAAGAGGGCGGCGCCGCGCCCGACGGGTTCGAGGTGTTGGCCGACGCGTAGGGCGCTGCCAAGATCGCGCCAAGCATTCGAGCCCGACAGCTTCAAGATTCGAACTTGAGATTGGGGGAGGTGGCTTAGGCTGCTTGGTCGGCGAATTGGCTGTCTTCGGATTCTATGCCGTATTCCCGTGAGATCTCCTCAAATTCGGACCGCAGAAAATCCAAATCGAAGCCCGCATCCTCTAGCGCGCGCAAGGTGTCCTCGGCGGAGTTGTAGCGTGCCGACACTTGCGCCCAGAGGATCGACGAGCGGGTTCCGGTTCTGCAATAGGCTAGAATCGGCCCCGGTAGCCCTCTTAACGCGTCCTCGAATGTGTCGACCTCTGCGGTTTCCATGACCTCATGGTTGGCGACCGGTGCATAGCGGTAATCCAATCCGGCGCGCTTGGCGGCCTCCGCTGCATTGTCAGCATCGACCAACACCCCGTCCTCGCCATTGGGGCGGTTATTTATCACCGACTTGATACCCATCGCGGCCAGCTGTGCAAAGTCTTGCTCCGAAAGCTGTCCGGCGACGGCGAAAAGCGGCGTTATGTAGGTGATCTTCGGCATGGCCTCAAAACTCAATTTGCGCGGCGGAAATCCCGCGATGTCCGCACGATAATTGGCATCGCAACTTCGCACGAACAAGGGCAAACAGACAATTCCTTAGAAAAAAAATCTAATTTATCAGTCCAGAGCCGAGTTTTGAAAAATTGAAATCCTTTTTGCCGCGTAATTTAGAAAAATATTTGTATGCGAATATGCGCCAAGAATAACTGGCGGTGAGTCTGGGTGGTCACACGGATTCGCCGTTTCCGGCCTTTACGGCTGATAGACCTCGTTGGCGTCACTCAAGGTGAAGAAGGTTCGGAAGCCCGCGCCGGTTCCCCCTCCAATCACGTACCAACGTCCGCCGCTGGCGGCGGAATCGAGACCGTGCCGGGAAGTCGGCATCGTTGGAGCCTCTTCCCAACGGTCCGACACCGGATCGTAAATCCAATGATCGTTATAGGTGGCCTCTGAATTCAGGTCCTCGCCGCCGGTGACGTGGATGCGGCCATCGATGACGGCGGCAGTAAGCGCGCCCCGTGGTGCAGGCAGGTCGGCCAGCCGATTCCAGCTATTGGATGCAGGGTCGTAAGCTTCGAGGACTGTCAGATTCTGGTTTCCCCAGCGCCCCGCGATCACATAGAGCTTGCCCCCGGCACCCGCCACCGCCAGATGCTCGCGGCCGGTCGGCAATTCTGCCAGCTCCGCCTCCCAGCTATCGGTCGGCGGATCGTAGGCCCAAAGCGCTAGGGGATTGGGACCGACGCCGCCCGCCACATAGAGCTTATCTCCGACCGCCGCGGTTCGATGGGCGGCGCGGGGCCCGGGCATGTCGGCGATCGGCTGCCACTCGTTCTTTGCTGGATCGTAAGCCCAACCATTCTTGCGATTTGCCGAAAAGCTTAAATCCGCATAACCGCCGGTCATGTAGAGCTTGCCGCCTAAGGCCGTCAGGGCAAGGTGGTGGCGGCCCTCAGGCAAGGGCGCGAGCTCCTTCCAACTGTTGGTGGCGGGGTCATAGGCTTCGAATGCGTCCGTCGTGCCGAACTGGGCGAGGCCGCCCGCGACATAGATGCGCCCTCCGAGCTCGGCCACGGCAATTTCTGATCGAGCCGTGGGCATAGGGGCGCCTGCGGTCCAGCCGGTTTCTTGGGCGAGTGCCCCGACGGCGAAGTCTGCCGTCGAAGCCGTCACCAGCAGCATCACGCCAAGGGCGGCATGGATCATCCTGAGATACGCAATTCTGTGCATGTCCCACCCCTTCCAGAAACGGCCACCAAGACTCTATCCCAAACCCAGCGCCCGCCTCCAGGTCTCTAAATTCCGCGAGCCCGGCGGATCGGTCTGGATCAGTCCATTCTCGGCAGCTATAGTTTTGGTAGCAGGTGCAAGTCTATTAGTCGGGAGGAAGAGTCAGATGGCGGATAGAGGAGAACGGCGGTCACCCTGGGGAGAAGACGATCAAATCGGGGCCATGAATCTTGTCAGTCCCGAGGTCACACTTAATGCGCTGAAATCGGTCGGTCAGGGCCGGATCGTTGATCTGAGCCACGAGATCAAGGTCGGTGCGCCACAGCTTCCGCCATTTATTGGACCCTATGCGATTGGCATGTGGGCCAATGCGGACAGCACGCGGCGCATCGCCAAAGAGCACTTCAATGCCGCGAACGATCCGGGTGTCTTCACCGAACGGGTCGACATGTGTTTCCACACCGGCACCCATATCGACGCGTTGGGCCATTTCACCTGCGGCGACGAGATGTTCAATGGCTGGCATTACCAGGCGCATACCCACAATTGGGGCCTCGAGAAGCTTGGCATGGAGCAGATGCCGCCCATGGTGACGCGGGGCGTTTTGCTCGACGTTTCGGACAAGGATGGCAGCGACTTCCTGGAAGGCGGCGTCGTGGTGACCAAGAAGGATCTCCAAGCGGCTTGCGAAAAGGCCAAGGTTGAGATTCAGCCGGGCGACGTGGTTATGATCCGAACCGGTTGGGGCCGCTATTTCATGGAGAACAACGAGAAATACACCGAGAGCGAGCCGGGCATCGAGGAAGAGGGTGCCGAGTGGCTAACCGACCAAAAGGTCTGCGCCATCGGCACTGACTCCATGGCGGTTGAGGTGCTGCCTCACCCCAATCCGCAAATGGTGTTCCCGGTCCACCAGCACACGCTGGTCGATAGGGGCGTACACCTGATCGAGAATCTCAATTTCGATGCAATCGCAAAGGAAGGCGCCTCGACCTTCTGTTTCGTGCTGCTGCCGGTCAAATTCACCGGAGCCACCGGGTGCCCGGTGCGCCCGATCGCGCTGATCTAGGGCAGCGCGGTACGGATTTAAGTCTTTCGGGAGGAAAAAATGGCTAGCTCAAACAGACCAGACCCAAATGAAGTGCTGTTCAATTACGACCGCGCCATGGCCCAGATGGACGAGCACAATCTGGACGCCATTGTCGGCGCCACCTTCACCAACAGCTATTACATGTCAGGCGTCCGCACGATCTACGACGATTGGCCGTGGGTCGAGCCCTACCAGGCGGCAATCGTATGCCGTGACGACGCCAAGCCGCCGACCCTGGTGACGATGACCATGTTCCTGCCCTCGCTGGTGGGGGGCGTCTCGACTTGGATGCCCAATGTGCGGCTCTATGACTGGCTGGCGATCGATAAGACCCTGGAGCCCCCCGACACCAAGAGCAATTTGGTGGCCGCGATCGGCAAGTTCATCGATGAGCGCGCCAGCGGCGACGTCGAGAAAAACCTGGTGGACGCCACCATCGGCGCCTTCAAGCAGCTGGGACTCACCAAGGGCCGCATCGGCATCGATGATTTGCGGCTCGGCAAATATCTGAAAGACGCGTTTCCCGACATCGAGATCGTCGATGCCTTCAAGATCATCATGAATATCCGCAAGGCGCGGACGCCCAAGGAGCTGCGATTACTGAGCTACTCGGCGCGCGTCAACCACATTGCATTGGAAACCGTGATCGAGGCGATGCGGCCCGGCTTGAAATGGAGTGAACTCGCTTATCTCTTCAAGGAAACCTGGATCAGGCATGGGGGATCGTCGGTTTCCGACAAGGGGCTATACTGGGGCGGCGCCTTTAAGGGCGAGTACATCCCGGATGCCTTCTATCTCCCCGACAACGACTTCGAGCTGGAGGAGGGCAACTATTATCTGCTCGAGGGCGAGGGGCAGGTGATGCAATACCACGCCGATTGCAATCGCACCGTCTACCTCGGCGAGCCGCCCAAGGACTATCTCAAGGGGGCTGACGCGATCATGCGCGCCTATCAGGCGATCGAGGAGCCGCTGAGGCCTGGCGTGTCCACGGCTGAGGTCTATCGCGCGGCACTTGGCGTCATTTTCGAGCACGACCTGCCGTTTCCGCGCAAAACTGCCGTCGCGACCCATGGGGTCGGCCTCGAATTCGTCGAGTGGTACGGCAAATATCCGACCCAGCGCGCGATTCCGGAGAGTTACATGCTGGAGGAAGGCGTCACGGTCGGCATGGACGTGCTCTATTACGGCCACACGCTCGGCACCTTCCACATGGAAAACGGCTTGATGATCGCTGAAGATGGCCCCAGGTCGTTCTATGCGCCGCCCAACACTGAATCGGTTTTGCCGGCCGGGCTGATCGTCAAAAACGGCAACGGAACCGACACCTACTGCCCGTCGGACGTCAAACTGTTCATGGAAAAGGGCATCGAACCGGAACTGGTGATGAAGGAGAGTCCGGTGCCTTCATGGTGTCACCACTAGATGCTATTGGGCGCGGCCATCAACCGCACGGGATTGGTTCACAATTTGAACTAGCCAACCCGGAGAATTTTGTGCTCAATGTCAAACTAGATTGAGAATTTGTTGCTCAGTGTAACAATGGAGAAGGGGAGCAAGTATCCATGTCGAATCGGTGGCAGAATGTTAACCAACGTCGAACAAAGTGGCACCTTGAGGGCACGTTTTTTGAAACCTGCAGCTGCGAGTATCTCTGTCCGTGCATATTCACGAATCTGGAAGCGATGCCGACCGACGGTCACTGCGACTTCGCATTCTGCTTCATGGTAGATAAGGGCGAGAAGGACGGCGTCAATCTAGATGGCGTCAAGGCTATCTTGCTGATGAGCGCCCCCGGCATCATGCTCGAGGGCGGCTTTACCGGCGGCTTGATCGTCGATGAGAGCGCGAGCGAGGAGCAAACTGAGGCGATCGTATCAATCCTGACCGGAGAAGCCGGTGGCCCGATGGAAGGCCTTGCCCCGCTGGTGGCGGAAGTCAAGGGGGTCGAAAAGCGACCGATCAAGTTCGAACGGGAAGGCATGCACATTTCACTGACGGCCGGCGAGATGGTCGACCATGAGCTCGACGGCGTACCGTCCCCGGTGGACGGGACTGAGCCGATCTTCATCCGCAACACCCTGCATCCTGCCAATGATGAATTGGCCCTGGCCAAGGCCCGTAAGAATATGTTCAACGGGTTTGGTATCAACTGGATGGATGCGAGTGGAACCCGGAACGCGCACTTCGCGCCGTTCAACTGGTCCAGCTAGGCCTTGAGACTTGATCGCGCGGTCGTGGAGACTTTTCGCCACGACCGCCTCGTTATATTCCTGAGTTTGCTGGCGCTGATCGCGCTGGCCTGGGCGTATATGTATTGGGACGCCGCCAGGCATCTCCATGCAGGACATCTGAGCGGTGCGCTCCCGATCACGTGGGGCACCTTCATCGAGGCCTTCGTGATGTGGTCCGTCATGATGGTCGGGATGATGGTTCCCAGCGTCGCGCCGACCATCCTGCTATACGCCGCCATGGTGCGGAAAAATCACGAACAGGGCCGCGCTCTCGCGGCGGCGTCGATATTCACGCTGGGCTACTTGATTGCCTGGACCGGGTACAGCGCAGTTGCCGCGGTGCTTCAGGTGCTGCTGACCAAGTTTGCCCTGATGTCACCCTTCCTGGTTTCGACCAGCACCGCACTGACCGCGGGAATTCTGATTGTCGCCGGCCTCTACCAATGGCTGCCGGTCAAGGACATGTGCTTGGAGTATTGCCGATCGCCGATGTATTTCATCATGGGGCGCTGGCAGCCTGGCAATTACGGCGCCGTGAAGATGGGGTTCGAAAACGGCATTTACTGCATCGGCTGCTGCTGGGCCCTAATGCTCGTGATGTTCGTTGGCGGCGTGATGAATTTGTTGCTGATGGCCATCCTCGCGGGCTTCTTCATCATGGAGAAACTGGCGCCCTTCGGTCAGGCCACCGCGCGCGTGGTGGGAGCCCTGTTGATCGGGCTCGGTGCGTGGACGCTGGCCACCGGATATTTCGTTTAGACGCTTGAGGCAGGCCTCATCCGGCTGCGACGACGAGCAGCCCTCCGCCGAAGATAAAAAACGTCACCAACAGAACCACGAAGCAGTAGCCCAAGATCGCCCGCATGTGGATGCCGGCGATCGCGAGCAGCGGTATCGTCCAAAACGGTTGGATCAGGTTGGTCCACTGATCGCCATAGGCGACCCCCATCACGATCAGTGAGGGCGCGGTGCCAAGCGTCTTTGCGGCCTCGATAAAGATCGGCCCCTGAACCACCCACTGGCCGCCGCCCGAGGGCACGAACATGTTGATCAGGCCGCCCGAGAGAAAGGCCCAGAATGGAAGGGTAGAGGCGCTCGCAATCGCGGTGAACCATTCGGCGATCACGGAGGCAAGTCCGCTCCCCAGCATGATGCCCATGATACCGGCGTAGAACGGATATTGGACCAGCACTTGGCCAACCGTCATGCTGGCGTTTCCAACCAGGCGTGCGTAGTGGGCCGCCGAACGCGCCAGCAAAAGGCCCGCGGCCAGGAACGTCCAATTGACGATGTTCAGATTGAGATTCAGCCCCTCGGTGGCGAACCAATAGGCAAGATAGGCCACCAGCAACAGCCCGATACCCCAATTGAATACGCGGCTGTGGTCGAGAATATGCGCAAAGCTGCGCCCAGCCGGGCTGTCTGCTTCCGGGTTCTCCAGCTGTTCCGCATCTTCGGCTACGAATTCCGCTGGAACCTCAATCGCGTTCTCGCGGGCCGGTGCCATCAGCGCGCAGATAAAGGGCACCAGAACCAGGGTGATCAGCGCCAGCGAAATATTCCAGCTGGAGAGAATCGTCTGGGTTACCGGAATGATGCCGCCGAGCTGTTGCTCCAGCGCGTTGCCCGGTGTGGCTACGAATAGCGGCGCCGAGCCCGAATAGCCCATATGCCAGATCACAATACCGCTATAGGCGGAGGCGCAGAGCAGGGGGTAGTGCACCGGGATCCCGCGCTTGCGGGCTTGGATGCCTACCTCGCGCGCAACCAACGCTCCGGCGATAAGGCCGAGCGCCCATGAGATCAAGCTCGCAATCCCTGCAATCAGGGCAGTGAAGGCATATGACCAAAATGCGGATCGGGGAAGTCTAGCAAGCCTGATCAAGAGCCGATGAACGAGGTCCGTGTGAGCGAGCGCGTGGGCGGTCACCAGGGTGATGGAGATCTGAGCCATGAAGGCCAGGAGTTTCTGCAAGCCGTCGCCCCAGTGCTGAACGACTTCAATGGGTGTTGTAGGGGTCAGCCCCAGCGCCATGGCGATCACGACGAACGTCAGTCCGATGGCAAAGATGAAGGGGTCCGGATAGAACCGCTCGACAAAGGCGATGAATGGCCGTGCCATGACTTGAAAGACACGCATCTTGTTTCCTCCCTGCCGGTCGTTGGACCATGGACCGGGCCTTGTATCAGACCATGCCGGAATGAGGCGCATAATAGGCGGGCCTGCTGCCATATCCGCGGTCGATTTCATTGCCAAGATGGTGCGGGCCAATGGGTGAGTAATCCCCAGCCTATTGGCGGCGGCTAGCCGATCGATTGCCGATATGGCAAGACAATGGGGTCGACTTAGAACGATTGGGAAAGGAATTGGCCTGCCGTGCAGCCGAACCCGGACGATTACGGTTACGCGCTCGATCGGGCATTGGAATCGGTGGTTGGCGTCAGGGCGATGATTCCCGAGGATGCTTTCACCGCGGAAATCTTAGGCACCGAGCGGGCAGGCAATGGCGTTCTGATCCGTAGCGATGGCGTTGTTCTAACCATCGGATATTTGATCGCCGAGGCCGAAACCGTGTGGCTGAACTTCAGTGACGGCCAGGTGGTTGGCGGCCACGTGCTGGCCTACGACCATGTGACCGGTTTCGGCCTTGTCCAAGCGCTCGCCCGGCTTGATCTGCCTGCGCTTCCATTTGGTGACTCGGCAACCGCAAAGGTCGGACAGGACGTGGTGATCGGCGGCTCCGGCGGCAGAGGACAATCGGTGGCGTCGCGCATCGTGGCCAAGCAGGAATTCGCGGGCTATTGGGAGTATGTGCTGGACGAAGCGATTTTCACTGCTCCATCGCATCCCAATTGGGGCGGTGCGCCGCTGATCGGACCCGGAGGCGAATTGCTCGGCATCGGTTCGTTGCAGCTTCAGCGGTCCGTGGAACAGCGGCAGGTCGAAGACATCAATATGATCGTTCCGATCGATTTGTTGAAACCGGATCTGGACGATCTGTTGACGCTGGGACGCCCAAAGGGCTCGCCGCGGCCCTGGTTGGGCCTCTATGCCACCGAAATCGGTGGTCAGATTGTGGTGGCGGCGCTCGCCAGTCAGGGCCCCGCAGCCGACGCGGATCTCGACGCGGGTGATATCGTGGTCGGTATTGGTGGCGAAGAGGCCCACGATCTCGCTGAATTCTTCCGCACCATCTGGTCGTTAGGCGATGCCGGGATCGAGGTGCCGCTGACGATACACCGGGAAGGCCGGACCTTCGACGTCAGCGTCAGGTCGGCCGACCGCAACGATTACCTAAAGGCGCCGGTGCTGCACTGACGGCGGGCCATCCTCGGCCGCCGGTCCGCAGTACGGCGATATTTCTGCTCAACCCTCCGGCAGACCCGCTTCCCGTAGATCGTCTAAAAAGCGCTTAGCATCACTTTCGTGCTTGTAGCGCAGTGCCCTGCCCAGTCGCTTGATCGTGAAGTCCGGATTCAGCGCCAGCACCTTGGCGGCGTGCTTTTCGGCCTGGCTGGTCTCACTCAATTGGGCATGACAGGCGGCGAGGTAGGCGTGGTGGGCCTCCTGCAGGTGCGGCACCCGTTTGAAGACTTTGATGGCGTCCCGGTATTGGCGGGCACAATGCAATGCAACCCCCAGATGGGCGTAATAGTTCTCGGGATGCAGCGGATCGAGTTCGAGCGCCCTGTCGATCCATTTTATGCCCTCGAGCGGACGGCCGAGATAAACCAGAAGATAGCCTCGCTGCACCATGATCATGGGATCGTTTTGGTTCAGCTCGAGCGCGCGGTCGTTCTGATACTGGGCCTCGTCGAATTGGCGCTGAATCAAGTAGACCTCGCACCACATGCGATGGCATTCGCTATCTTCCTCATCCAGCCTATGGGCCCGGTCGAGCGCCTCCATAATCTTTTTCAGGACCTTGGGCTTGTCGGGAAGATAATCGCGCAGAAAAGCCTGGCCGAGAATGCAGGCGAGCCACGACCAGGCCTGGGCAAAGCTGGGATCCGACTCGACGGCCTTCTCCAGCATTTGAATGCCCTCGGCGTTGGCTTCCCTGGTAGAGGTGTGGTGCAGCTCCCTGCCGCGCAGGAAGCAATCATAAGCCACTGTTTGATCGGTGGAACCACGCTTGACTCGTTTCAGGTCGGCTGCACCGACACGTTCGGGAAGCGTCGCCACGATCGACCGGGTGATTTCGTCTTGGACTGCAAAGATGTCGTCTAGTTCGCGGTCGAACTTTTTGGCCCATAGGTGACTTCCGGACTGGGCGTCGATCAGCTGTGCCGTCACTCTCACCCGGTTCCCGGCCCTGCGCACGCTGCCCTCTAGAACGTAGTGTGCTCCGAGTTCGCGTCCGACCTGCTGCACATTCACAGCTTTGCCCTTGTAGGTGAACGAAGAGTTTCGGGCGATCACGAACAGCGAACGGAATCGGCTGAGACCGGTGATGATGTCTTCGGTGAGTCCGTCCGAGAAATAATCCTGCTCGGAATCGCCGGACATGTTGGTGAACGGCAGGACCGCGATCGAAGTGCGATTACTGCCCTCCAGGCGAGGTCCGTCCAATGCACCCGTTTGGGCGTCACTGCCCTTGGTCCGATAGACCCGGACGGGCTTCGCGATGTTTTTGACGCGCTTCTCGCCCAGATCCTCGAAGTCTATATCCAGCTTGCGGTTGACCTGGCGGTAGACGTCATCGGACACGCAAATGCCGCCCGGATCCGCGATGCTCTCCAGGCGCGAGGCGACGTTCACGCCATCGCCGTAGATGTCGTCCCCCTCCACCATTACGTCGCCGAGATTGATCCCGATGCGGAATTGAAAGGGTTTATCGCCGGATTTGCCATCGGCCAAAGACGTGCTGTCCTGCCAGGCCACGGCGCATTCGACGGCGTCGACGGCGCTCGGGAACTCCACCAGCAGTCCGTCCCCCATTAGCTTGAATATGCGGCCGCGCCTGCCAGCGATCAGGGGTTCGATGGTCTCGCCGATCAACGATTTCAGCCGCTTGAGCGTACCTTCTTCATCCTCCCCCATCATGCGGGAGTAGCCCACCACATCGGCGGCAAGTATTGCGGCTAATCGGCGTTCCACTTTTTGATGTCCTCAGCGGCGGCCCCGGCTCGGCAGACTAGCTGGGCGCCCAACAATAATCCATCGCGCCAGCGCGACGCGTCGAGCCGTGCCGGCAATTGCTTCAACGGTCACGGGGACTTTTGCCTGGGGGCAAAGGCTCCATGAGAGTCAAATATTCGTTCGAAATGGATTTGCAACGCTTGATCGACGCGCCCCATGGTGGCGGACACGCCGAGATCTGCGAGACTGGTGACGCCGTGATCGCGCACGCCGCAAGGCACGATGCCAGCATAGTGATTCAGGTCGGGCGCGACGTTTAGGCTGATCCCGTGAAAGCTGACCCAACGCCGCAACCGGATACCGATCGCAGCGATCTTGGCTTCATCGCCGCGGTTGGGCCTGGCGACCCAGACTCCGATGCGGCCATTGCGGCGTTCGCCGGCGACGCCAAACTCCGCGAGCGCTTTGATTATCCAGTCCTCCAAGGCCGCAACAAAGGCACGGATATCGGCCTTGCGGCGGTTTAAGTCGAGCATCACATAGGCAACCCGCTGACCGGGACCATGATAGGTGAATTGGCCGCCCCGCCCGGTGCGGTAGACCGGAAAGCGACTAGGATTCAGCAGATCGACCACGTTGGCACTGGTGCCCGCCGTGTAGATCGGCGGATGTTCAAGGAGCCAAACTAGCTCGGGCGCGGTGCCCGCCGAAATTTCGGCGACACGGGATTCCATCTCAGCCACCGCTGACCGATAGTCCACCGGCGCCGCGCTTATGCGCCATTCCACGACCGAGCAATCGACTTCAGCGCCGGCGTCGATGGCGCGGGATTTCAATAGTTCCGCCAAGTAGGGGCTCCAGTTACCAAGTGTCCGCGTGTACCGAGCCGAGTTTGGGGCAAGCCTCGATGTCGATCAACACGGCAGCGCCGGTCGAGTCGCCAGCTTGCCGGGCCTTGGCGGGTTTGCTACATGGGATCGCCTACCAATTAGCGGTCGTGGCGGAACTGGTAGACGCGCAGCGTTGAGGGCGCTGTGGGCATTGCCCGTGGAGGTTCGATTCCTCTCGACCGCACCAATTCTTGCATTTCATCAGCTGGACATAGTCTGGCCTCGCCGAGGCCCCGCTGCCGAATAATCTGAGCGCGGTGGCAGTCCGCACGCGCGCCGCATCGTTTCCGTGTCAGGCCGCGCCTTCATCGCAATTCCACATTTAGGCTGGAGATTTGAAACAAACAGGCGTTAATTCGGCGCAGGTTCTAGGACGCGCTCCAGGTCGGCCGGCGTGCCTGCGCGTGGCGCGGAGCACGAAGGATCGCATGGTCGAAGCGCTGAACTAACCGCCGATCCGATGGGATGTGTTGAGCGATGCAGGACGCCCGCGAAGAGCGACAAGTGCGCGACGGCGAGGGCGCGCTGCTGTCGGGCTACGTGCATGAGGTGCAAGCCGCGCTAGAGGCCGAGGACCCGACCTGGATTAAAGCGCTGACGGCTAATCTGCACGAAGCGGATCTGGCCGATCTCATCGAGTTGCTGAAGGCCGATCAGCGGGCCCAGCTGATCGATACGCTAGGCCCCGACTTCAGTCCGGAAACCTTGAGCGAACTGGACGAGCCCGTGCGCGACCAGGTGATCGACGCTCTGCCCAATGAGCAGGTCGCCGAAGCCGTCCGCGAGCTCGAGTCGGACGACGCGGTCTATCTGCTGGAGGACCTGAAGGAGAGCGAAAAGAGCGACATTCTCGCCAAATTGCCCGAGAGCGAGCGGGCCGCACTCCAACTCAGCCTCGACTACCCCGAAGATTCCGCCGGCCGCTTGATGCAGACCGACTTCATTGCGGTCCCGCCCTTCTGGTCCGTGGGCCAGACAATCGATTACATGCGCGAGGACGAAGATCTCCCCGGCAGCTTTTCCAAGATATTCGTGGTCGACCCCGCTTATCACCCGGTCGGAACGGTTGCGCTCGACCGTCTGCTGCGGAGCAAGCGGCCGATCAAAATCGAGGACATCGCCGATGAGGAAGCCCACGCCATCACCGCGGACGAGGACCAGGAGGAGGTCGCCCGGGAATTCGAGCGTTACGATCTGATCTCGGCGCCGGTGGTGGACGAGAACGGCCGCATGGTGGGCGTCATCACGATCGATGACGTGGTCGATGTCATCCAAGAAGAGGCCGAAGAGGACATCCACAGGCTCGGTGGCGTCGGCGACGAATCGATCACCGATACGGTGATACGGACCACCAAGGGCCGCTTCACCTGGCTGCTGGTCAATCTAGGAACCGCCATCCTTGCCTCCATCGTGATCGCCCAGTTCGACGCCACCATCGATCAATTGGTGGCGCTTGCCATTCTTATGCCGATTGTCGCCTCCATGGGGGGCAATGCCGGGACCCAAACCATGACGGTCGCGGTGCGCGCGCTGGCTACGCGTGATTTGGGCGCCGTCAACGCGCCGAGGGTGATTTCGCGCGAGGTTCTGGTGGGTCTGCTGAATGGCTTAGTGTTTGCCTTCATCATGGGGATGGTGGCCTATTACTGGTTCGGCAGCGACGAGCTTGGCCTGGTGATCGCGGCAGCCATGATTATCAACATGCTGGTGGCGGCGCTTTCAGGCATCTTGATACCTTTGGCGCTGGATGCCGTGGGCATTGACCCCGCCGTGGCCTCGAGCGTATTCGTCACCATGGTGACGGATGTGGTTGGTTTCTTTGCCTTTTTGGGTTTGGCAGCGATCTGGTTGGTGTGAGCGATGGCAGGGGAAACCAAAGTCGCGTTGGTAATTGGCGCGGGAGACTATCTGGGTGCCGCAATCGCCCGCCGCTTCGCTCGCGAGGGCTTCACGGCCTGCGTCACCAGGCGCCGGGGCAAGGGGTTGGATGATCTCGTCGCCTCGATCGCAGACGAAGGCGGCGTGGCCCGGGGCTTCTATAGCGATGCGCGCGATGAGGAACAGGTGGCCGAGCTGATAGAGACCATCGAACACGAGGTCGGGCCCATCGAGGTCTTCGTTTTCAATGTCGGCGGCAACGTCAAATTCGATGTGCTCGAAACCACGACGCGGGTCTACACCAAAGTCTGGCAAATGTGCGCGCTGGCTGGGTTTCTGAACGCCCGCGAGGTAGCCAGTCGCATGGTTGAGCGGGGCCACGGCACCATGCTCTTCACCGGCGCGACAGCGAGCCTTCGCGGCGCGGCAGGGTTTTCCGCCTTTTCCGGGGGCAAGCACGCCTTGCGTGCGCTAGCTCAAAGCCTGGCCCGCGAGCTCGGTCCAAAAGGCATTCACGTGGCTCACGTCGTGATCGACGGACCCATCGACACCGCGGCGACAAGGGAGCTGTTTCCCGAATACTTCGCCGAGCGAGGTCCCGATGGCGTCTTGAAGCCGGAGGACATCGCGGAGACCTATTGGGCGATCCACGTCCAGCCTCCCTCGGCCTGGACCCACGAGGTCGATGTCAGGCCGTATGCGGAATCTTGGTAAGGCGAGAAATCAATGATCCCAAACGACTTTCCAGCACTCGATTTCGATCTCGGTGAAACCGCCGAGATGCTGCGCGACACGGTGCGGGCTTTCACTTCGGATGAGATCGCACCAAGGGCCGCAGCCATTGATGAGAGCAATGAGTTTCCGCGAGATCTGTGGCCCAAAATGGGGGAGCTCGGCCTCCATGGAGTTACGGTCGAGGAAGAATTCGGCGGATCGGGCTTGGGCTATGTCGAACACGTGATCGCCGTGGAGGAAGTCAGCCGCGGCTCGGCCTCGGTCGGGCTCTCCTACGGCGCCCATTCAAACCTTTGTATCAATCAGATTCGGCTCAACGGGAGTCAGGATCAGAAGCAGCGCTATCTGCCGAAATTGATATCGGGCGAGCATGTGGGCGCGCTCGCCATGTCGGAGCCAGGAGCCGGTTCGGACGTGGTGTCAATGAAGCTCAAGGCGGAGAAGAAAGGCTCGCGGTTTGTTCTGAACGGCAACAAGATGTGGATCACCAATGGGCCCGAGGCCGAGACGCTGGTGGTCTACGCCAAGACCGATCCCGACGCGGGGCCCCATGGCATCACTGCCTTCCTAATCGAAAAAGGCTTCAAGGGTTTCTCGACGGCCCAGAAGCTGGACAAGCTAGGCATGCGCGGGTCGGACACCTGCGAGCTGGTATTCCAGGACTGCGAAGTCCCGGAAGAGAATGTGCTGGGCGAATTAAATAAGGGCGTGAGGGTCCTAATGTCGGGGCTGGATTATGAGCGGGCCGTGCTGGCCGGCGGTCCGCTCGGCGTCATGCAGGCGGCAATGGATGTGGTGTTGCCTTATGTGCACGAGCGCCGCCAATTCGGCGAGCCGATCGGCAGCTTTCAGCTGATGCAGGGCAAGCTCGCGGATATGTACACCACCATGAACGCTTGCAAGGCTTACGTCTATGCGGTGGCCAAGGCCTGCGACCAAGGCCGCGTGACCCGCAAGGACGCGGCGGGCGCGGTGCTGTTCGCTTCCGAGAAGGCGACCTGGATGGCGTTGGAAGCGATCCAGGCATTGGGCGGCAATGGCTACATCAACGAATATCCGACCGGCCGCCTGCTACGCGACGCCAAGCTCTATGAAATCGGCGCCGGCACGTCTGAAATCCGCCGCATGCTGATCGGCCGGGAGCTTTTCGAAGAGACCGCGTGATCGCGCCCGCGTAACGCGGCCAGTTAATCAAGCATCAGTTCCGGAAACACTGGCGAATTTCCCTTCAAGCGGATTAAATGGCTTCGACTCGAAGCCAAGGGAGGACTCCATGATTACCGCAATTGTGCGTTTTAAGGTGCCCGCGGAAACCACGCTGGAACAAGCAACCAATGCCTACCAGGGAACGGCCCCGAAATATCAGGGCCTGCCCGGCCTGGTGCGTAAATATTACCTGTTCGGCGAGGGCGGCGAAGTCGGCGGCGTCTATCTTTGGGAAAGCCGCGAGCAGGCAGAAGCCTTCTACAACGCCGATTGGAAGAAATTCATCGTCGATCGCTATGGCGACGAGCCCAAGATTCAATATTTCGAATCCCCGGTGATCGTCGACAACGCAATTTCGGAAGTGATCGTCGACGCTGCCGAATAGGGAATGATATGAGTCGCGCGGAAGATCCCCCAATAACACCGGAGCCGGCCCGTGCTTGATTACCGTGAAGACGGTAAAGCAGGCGTGGTCGAGATCGCGGTCGAAGGGCGGATCTCCCGCGAGGAATTCGATGACGTGGCGGCGAAGTTGGAGGCCTTTATCGCCAGCCACGGCAAGGTTCGCCTGCTCGAAATCATTCACGACTTCGAGGGCATCGACGCCAGTGCCTTTTGGGACGATCTGAAATTCAGCCTGCGCCATCTGAACGACTTCAGCCGCTGTGCCATTGTCACTCGGGCGAAATGGATACAGCCCTGGTCCAAACTGGTGGGCTCCATCTTTCACTGCGAGCTCGCCCACTTCGAGCCGGAAAAAATCGAAGAGGCCCGCGCCTGGCTGGTGCGGCCACAGGAGCGGGGTGCGGCCTAAGCAGGGCGCTGCGGGCTTGCTGAGAACTCTCTGGCTGCGGCCGTAGCCGGCCCAGGCAGCCGGAAGGATGGGCGATGACGGAATATCTGCATGCCGCCGGCGAAGCGGTCGAGTGGCTGGCAATCGGCATCGACGTCTTCGGCGTCGGCCTGTTGCTGATCGGCGCCTTCAAATTTGCTTCCAACGCAGTGCGCATCGAACTTGACAAGGTGCGGGGTCTGGCATGCGCCCGGAGAATCCGCGCTAACCGGATGGAGCTCGGCGGCTACATCCTCGCGGCGCTGGAATTCATGATCGTCTCCGACATTCTGCACTCCGTCGTAAGCCGCAAGCTCGAAGACCTTTATTTCCTCGGCGTCCTGGTGGTGATCCGCACGGCCATCAGCTACTTCCTCGGCCGTGAACTCAAAGAGATCGAGCAGGAAGACGCCGCAGCCGACTGATCCGTCCCTAATACAAAGGAGAGAGACCCGTGGTCCTGAACGAGCAACAAGAGGCGCTTTGCGAGCAGAGCGAGTGGGATTTTTCCGATCTCAAGGCCGTCTTCATCAACTGCACGCTGAAGCGTTCGCCCGAGGTCTCGAACACCAGGGGCCTGATGGATATTGCCGAAGCCATCATGACCAAGAACGGCATCACGGTGGAGAATGTCCGGGCCGTCGATCACGACATCGCCTTCGGTGTCTATCCCGACATGACCGAGCATGGCTGGAAGACGGACGACTGGCCCGAGATCTACAAGAAGGTGGCTGCCGCGGAAATTCTGATCATTGGTTCACCCATTTGGCTTGGCGAGAAATCTTCCGTCTGCAATCTGGTTGTCGAGCGGCTCTACGCCAATTCCAGCGACCTCAATGACAAGGGACAATACGCCTATTACGGCAAGACGGGCGGCTGCATCATCACCGGCAACGAAGACGGCGTGAAACACTGCGCCATGAACATCCTCTACTCGCTGCAGCACCTGGGTTACGTGATCCCACCCCAGGCGGATGCGGGCTGGATCGGTGAGGCCGGTCCCGGACCCTCCTATCTGGATCCGGGCTCCGGGGGACCGCAGAACGACTTCACCCAGCGCAACACGACCTTCATGGCCTGGAACTGCATGCATCTGGCCCGAATGCTCAAGGATGCAGGTGGCATTCCAGCCCACGGCAACCAGCGTTCCGAATGGGATGCAGGGTGCCGGTTCGACTATCCCAACCCCGATTACAGGTAAGATTTTTCCTGAATCAGGTTCACAAAGGCTCGCCCTAATCTTTTGAAACCAATAGGGAAAATTTTGACTCTCGTGCGGGTCGAAACTCTCCGATGAAGACCCTGCATTCGGAATTGGGCGTGGGCGCACCGGCCCCAATCGTCTGGGACGTGCTGGTCGACCTGCCGGCCTGGGAGCGCTGGAATCCGGTGGTCCGGGCGGAGGGTAAGCTGGTTCCGGGTGAGCACTTGAGCGTGACCGTGGCGCCACCGGGCGGCAAGGAAGTTCGGATAGAACCCACCGTCATCCAGTTGGATCAGGGCCGCCAGCTGCGTTGGACCTCGAATGTGCTGTTTCGCGGCATCCTCGATATCGAGCAGGGCTTCAGGGTGACAGCCGAAGATGTCGGGCGCTGCCGGTTCGAGCAGTTTGCCGTGTTTCGCGGGCTGCTGGCGGATGCCGTTCTGTGGCGGAATCGAAAGCCGATCGAATTGGGATTCCAGGCCATGAATCGTTCGCTCAAACGGGAAGCGGAGCGCGTCGCGCGGGAGCGGGCCTGAGCATGACGGATATGTTTTTTCCGGTCGCCAAGATCGCTTGGTTCATAGTTCAGCCCTCCAGCATTCTGCTGCTGCTTCTGTTGCTGGGGATCGCCCTGCTATGGACCCGCTTCGCCCGGGCGGGACGATGGATTGCTCTGGCGGCCGCAGTGCTGTTGCTGGTGGCGGGCCTCTCGCCACTTGGAAACCTGTTGATCCTCCCGCTGGAGGAACGCTTCTCCAGGCCGGAATTCACGGAGGGCGAAGCGCCCGCGGGTATCATCGTGCTGGGCGGCGCCCAGGACACGCTGGTTTCCACGGGCCGCAATGTCATCGCAATCAATGAAGCGGGCGAGCGCATCGTCGAGGCAGTTGCTTTGGCCCGGCGTTTTCCCGATGCGCGGATCGTCTTTACCGGCGGCACCAATCAGCTGATCTATGAGAGCGAGACCGAGGCAGAAAACGCCAAGACATTCTTCGACCAGCTCGGCGTGGCGAGCGATCGATTGCTGCTGGAAGACCAGGCGCGCGATACCTATGAGAACGCCCGGCTCACTAGAGAATTGGTAAATCCGAAGCCCGGTGAGCGCTGGCTTCTGGTCACATCGGCCAATCATATGCCCCGGGCAATGGGCTGCTTTCGCGCGGCGGGTTTTGACGTGGAGGCGTGGCCGGTGGACTACCGCACGCGTGGCCGCCAGGATGCGTGGCGCTTCTTCGACAAGCCGTCGGAGGGGTTGCGCCGGATGGACAAAGCGATGCGCGAATGGGTTGGATTATTGGTCTACCGAATTACCGGCCGCACCAACGAATTATTACCCCAGCCCTAGCTGCGCTAGACTGTTCAGGGAGGATTAAGCGATGCCGCAAGAAATCAAGGTCGGGTTCCGTCAATTGGTGGATCAGGCGCGGACTCGCATCGAGGAATTCACTGCAGACCAACTCATCGAACTCCACGGCGATCCCGATGTCGTATTCGTCGATATCAGGGAAAAAGCCGAGCTCGAGAGCGAGGGTAGGGTCCCAGGGGCCTTTCACTGTCCTCGCGGCGTCTTGGAGTTTTGGATCGATCCCGCGAGCCCATATTTCAAGGACGTCTTTGCGCAGGACAAGAAGTTTGTTTTCTTTTGCGCGGGCGGCTGGCGATCGGCGCTCGCAGCGGACGCCGCGCAAGACATGGGTCTGAAGCCGGTTGCCCATCTCTATGACGGCTTCAAGGCGTGGAAGGAAGCGGGCGGTCCCATCGAGGCGCCGGAGTAGCTTCGACGAGCGCCATGACACTGCTGAAGTCCTTTCTCTTTATCCTGATCGTACCTGGAACGGTAACGGTACTCATCCCCTGGGCGCTGGTCGGCTATTTCGGTCCGGGAGTGCTCCAATTCGGGCCGCTCAGCCTCCTCGCCATTCCGCTTTGGGCCTTAGGCGCCGCGGGTCTGCTGTGGTGCGCCTGGGATTTTGCCGAGAAGGGCGAGGGCACGCCCGCGCCGATCGATGCGCCGAAGAAGCTCGTCGTGAGCGGGCTATACCGCTATGTGCGAAACCCGATGTACGTGTTTGTCCTGACGATTTTGTTAGGTCAGTTTCTGTGGCTCGGCTCGCGCTGGGTATTCGCCTATACGCTCTTCATGTTCACCGCGTTCCATCTCTTCATCACGAATTACGAAGAGCCCAACCTGAAGCGTTTGTTCGGCGCCCAATTCGAGCAATACGCCAGTGCGGTTCCGCGCTGGCTGCCGCGGTTCAAGCCCTACCGCACGGGCCAGCACTGACGGGCTTGGCGGCTTGGATCGGGCTAATCCCGAGCCTATATGAAATCCGACTTCGCGACGTTTGCGACATAGAGGTTCCATGCTCCAGCGCCTGATCTTTTTGGGAATTCTGATAACCGGCTTGAGTGTTGCCTTAGGATTTGGGGCAAGCCACGCGGCTGCCAAAGTCGAGCAATCGTCTAAAGCTAATTTCGAGATCGTCACGGTGACAGATGGCCTTGAGCGGCCATGGGGTCTGGCCTTCCTACCCGATGGTCGCATGTTGGTCACCGAGCGGCCGGGCCGGCTTCGGATTGTCTCGGCGGACGGTTCGCTATCAGAGCCCGTGGCGGGCGTACCCAAGGTGGCGGCGACGGGCCAAGGCGGCATGTTGGATGTTGTGCTCGATCCGGATTTCGCCGACAACCAATTGATTTATTTGAGTTTCAACGAACCTGGACAAGGTGGCAGTGGCACGGCGGTCCTGCGGGGCAAGCTGGTGGGCCAGCGGCTGGAGAACCCGGAAGTCATCTTCCGCATGGATCCAAAACTCGGCGGCGGCCGGCATTTTGGTTCTCGGCTGGTGTTTCTGCCCGATGGAACCCTGCTGATCTCATTGGGAGAACGGGGCCGGCAGGACAGGGCTCAGGACCTCGGCAATCACCAGGGGACCGTAGTCCGCATCAACCCCGACGGCAGCATTCCGGATGACAATCCGTTCAAGGACCGCGAGGGAGCGCAGCCGGAAATCTACAGCTACGGTCACCGCAACGTCCATGGGATGTTCCGCGATCCCGAGACCGGCACGGTCTGGTCCCACGAATATGGCGCGCTGGGGGGCGATGAGCTGAACATCCTGAAGCCTGGCGCCAATTACGGTTGGCCCATCGTCACCCATAGCCGCAACTACAGCGGCACAATCATCTCGCGAAAAACCGAAGCCCCCGGCATCGAGCCACCCGTGACCTATTGGACGCCCTCAATATCGCCCAGCGGTATGACCGTTTATAGGGGCGACAAGTTTCCCCAATGGCAAGGTGACATATTCGTGGGCGCGCTGACGCCCGGCCATCTGCGGCGGCTGGAGATGGCGGGCGACCAGGTGACGTCGCAAGAAACCCTGCTCAAGGGCGTGGGCAGTCGAATTCGCGACGTCCGCACCGGCCCCGACGGCTATATCTATGTGTTGACGGATTCCCGAAACGGTCGCCTGCTGAAGCTGCAGCCGGTCAGCTAGAGGCCGCGGCCGTTTTAATTGAAGGCGCGGCGGTATTCGACTTGGGGCGCAAAATATAACCGGCGCCCGAGAGCATTGCGGATGCGTGCTCGTAGCCGATCTCGACCGCTTCGTCGAACGCGCCCCAATTCCGGATTTCGATTTCGCCAAGCGGCGGCTCCAGCAGAAGGTCGGCATTGAGGGCCTGCAGGGTGTTTTGCGCCTCGCCCGACACGGTTCCCGAACGCATCAGAATCGAGAGGATGGGGAGCCGTTTGATCTGGCTCCAGGTCGTCGCCTCCGACCCCATCGCCAACATTTCCGGTTTCATGGAGCGGTCGCGGGCCACATCCACCGCCATTATTGGTCCCTGATGCATCGTCCGCATGATGTCGACGGGCAAGTTATTGATCACCGCGCCGTCCACCAGGATGTTGGATTGCTCGATCACCGGCGGCAAGACGCCGGGCAGGGAGATGCTGGCCCGCAACGCCTTCGTCACCGGGCCGCGGCTATGAATATACAAATCGCCATTGGAGAGATTGGACGAGACGCAGAAGAAAGGCAGCCAAAGATCAGGGATGTCCGCCTCGCCGAAATTCTCCACGAGAAGACGCTCGACCTTTCTCCCCTTTATGATGCCAAGCAGCGGCAAGGTGACGTCCGACAGCGGATTGCTCTTGACGAACGATTCGTGAATCCGCTCCTTAAGTTCATCGACCCCCCATTCCATCCCGATCCCAGCCGCCAAAACCGCGCCCATGCTCGCGCCGCCGACGGCGTCGACGGGAATGCCTTCATCCTGCAGCGCCTTCAGCACGCCGATTTGAGAAAAGGCGCGCGCGCCACCGCCCGAAAGAACCAACCCTACGCTCTGGCCCAGTATGGCCCTCGCAAGCCGCGACCAATCGTTTTCGTTTTTTTCGCGAAGGTGATAATGGCGATTGAATGGGAGGAGTTCGAGCCAATCGGTCGCCGATCCGCTTGCGCCCGTGTCGCGGTCATAGGCCAGCACCAAATCCAACAATTGGTGAGCCGAGCGCTCCTTCAAAATATCTTCGGGCAATTGGTTTTCCACCCGGTCGGCGCTAGCCACGACCAGGATGCGGTCGGACTGCCGGGCGCAGAGCCTGACCCAGGCCGTGTTATCGAGAGTGCCGTGAAGGAAGATGTGATCGTATTCGGCCTCGAGCTTGTT
>Ga0209633_10000440_pt1 | contig 48847 bp, 36 predicted proteins | sample Cruoilmetagenom1_FD_187290 | JGI IMG/M metagenome (GOLD analysis project Ga0209633, IMG submission 187290) | Oil polluted marine microbial communities from Coal Oil Point, Santa Barbara, California, USA - Sample 1 (SPAdes) (version 2) | ecosystem: Environmental > Aquatic > Marine > Oil seeps ... | reverse complement strand
TGGGAAGCTACTTCTCGATGTCTATATCTTTTCACTCGTATTTTCCCCCAATAACACGCTTTAAAATGCGTTCTCATGTCACCTACGCGTCATCTATGGGATTTTAAGGGGGGTATGAAATCGTTTCTAACCCTTGGGAATCCGCCTTAGTGGGGTGGAGCCCAGGAGTGGGTTCGATTTTGAATAGCTCTCATCGATGCTACGCATCGCTTGCCGCTTATGAGCCAATGTTTGAGGGGGGTGGCGTTTCGCTTCGCGAAAAGCCCGTGGTGCCCAGGGGCGGATTCGAACCACCGACACGCGGATTTTCAGTCCGCTGCTCTACCAACTGAGCTACCTGGGCTAGGGATATATTTAGGCATCTGAGCGGTTAGAGGCATCTTGCATTGATACAGGATTTCCATGATTGCTCAGGCTAGACGGCTTATAAGGAATTGATGGGCATATGTCGAGGGTTTCATGCGATGAAATCGGGGTTTGAGCAGTTTTTTTATTGCGGGTCGAATATTGGCGGCTTTTTGTCAGTGATGGGTAGGGCCATCGTCTTCAGAATCGCTGAACGCAGCGTCGCTCGAAGGCATTGCTCCATCTTCATCATCGTCCTCGGTACTCGATATGGCATAGCTGCCGGTCAGCCATTTTCCCAGATCAAGATCGGCACACCGTTTTGAGCAGAACGGACGGAATTTATCCACGACCTGATTGTCGCACATGGAGCATTTTCCAGGATTAATTTTTTTGGCATTTTTATTCATTTTCTATTTTCCCGCTCGGGCTGATTTTGCCACCCAGACCGTGCCTAATTGATGGGTGTCAGGTTGGGTGGGCGGGCCCTCTATAATCGTTCAGCTTATTCGTGGTTATTTTTTGTCGCATTTTTGATCAGGCAACTCGTTGCAAAACCGGTTCCCAATTTTTTTGTAAATGCTCATTTTAACTTGTCGCATTGTGACTAAGTCACTCGAAACGAATAACCGCACACACTTATCCTGCAAATGCTCATTTTAACCTGTCGCATTTTCGAACCGGATAACCGCGCACACTTATCCTGCAAATGCTCATCAGTCGGTTTCGGTCTCGCTCAATTTCAACCAGTTGAAATAGATGGGAAACCCTTCGCCGGTTAGTAAATTCACTGTCTCGGTCACTGGTAACCCAACGACATTGGTATAAGAACCTGTCAGTTTCTGGATAAATGCGCCGGCGATTCCCTGGATTGCGTAGCCGCCAGCTTTGCCGCGCCATTCGCGGGATGCGATGTAGCTGTCCATCTCGTCCTTGCTCAGGCGTTTGAAACGGATGCGGGTTTCAACCAGTTTTGAACGAATTTTATTGTCAGGCGTGATCAGGGTGACGCTTGTGAATACGCGGTGCGAGCGACCAGAGAGAAGTTGCAAGGATGCGATTGCTTCTTCCACAAATTGGGGCTTCATCAATATGCGACGGCCAACAGAGACAACCGTATCGGCGGCAAGGATATAGGCATCTGCAAATTCCTTGTCGTCGAGGATGTATTCTTGTGATGCTTTGGCTTTTTCCAGGGAGAGACGCTTCACCAGGGTGCGGGGCATCTCGCCCTTTTTGGGCGTCTCATCAATGGACGCTGGCCGCAATGCATCGGGCTCAATGCCAACCTGGCCGAGAAGCATCAATCTTCTCGGGGAAGCGCTGGCGAGCACCAGCTTCGGACGCAGGGTTGCCCGGCGTCCGGTTGGTTTGGTCTGTGATCGCTTTTTTCGCAAGGACTGGCCGCGCAGGCCATCCAGTTTACTTAAAGCGGTAAGTGATGCGCCCTTTGGTAAGGTCATAAGGTGTCATCTCTACGAGAACTTTGTCGCCTGCCAGAACTCGAATGCGGTTTTTACGCATGCGGCCAGCAGTGTGTGCAACGATTTCATGTTCATTTTCAAGCTTTACCCGAAAGGTTGCGTTTGGAAGTAATTCCGTCACAACGCCGGGAAACTCGAGTAGTTCTTCTTTTGCCATTTTACCTCTCTTGACAAATATCTATGGCAGAATTTGCATTTGAATGAAATTAATTCATTTCAAGTGATCTGCGTAGCGATTTTCTCTTCAGTCCCGGATTTTATGGCTCCGGGGAGTTTTGAAAATCAAACCGCTCCTTAATTCTTAAAAACAGGCTGTTTCTCAAATCGCGGAAAGCCTGCAAGGCCTGTTCGCGATTGCCTGTAACGATGGTTGGGTCGTGTGTTGGCCAATATTCGGTCTCCAGAGCCATTGTACGGGTCATCTCCATGGCCCGGTGATGGGCTTCCGGGGTTAGACTGATGATCAGGTCAAATGACGTATCGAAAAGGTCCGAAAACTGTTTTGGCTGATGTTCGGAAAGATCAATACCGATTTCTTCCATTATAGCAACAGCGAAGGGGTTTTGTTCGCCTTGATGTACACCGGCTGATTCAACATAAATGGTGTTTCCGGCCAGATAGCGCAAGATCCCGGCGGCCATTGGCGAGCGCACAGCGTTCATATTACAGGCGAAGAGAACGGCGCCTGGTCGATCAACGGTTGGGGCGTTCTGCATTGATGCGTTAACCTCGCCAATGGAGGGCGCAAATGAGTGTGAAGAGCCGCCGTGCGGTGTCGAAATCGAGGTTTATTTTATTTTCGAGGCGATCCATTAATAGGCGGCTGCCATCGTCGTGGAGGCCACGCCTGCCCATATCAATGGCCTCTATTTTTGCGGGTGATGCGGTTTTTATGGCTTCGAAATAGCTTTCACACACCAGGAAATAGTCTTTTACGATTTTTCGGAACGGGGTTAGAGACAGGGCGTAATGCATGAGGCCTGTTTCGTCTGAACGTCCAACCTGCATGACGAGTTTTGCGTCCTGAATGGAGAGATCCAGACGGTAAGGACCACCTGGTCCTTTTGCCAGACTGAAAAAATTGTCTTCGAGGAGGTCAAAGATTGCCACTTCGCGCTCATGATGAATTTCAGGCGAGTTTGAACCAATGCTGTCCTCATCGAGATGGATCTCGATGAGGCGCGTGGTGTTTTCTTCGTTTTTAGTTTCGTCACTCATTCGTGTATGGTCCAAATTTAATAATCGTTGAGACCGGTAACTGGTTTTGTATCTGTTATTTTTTGCTCAATCTGATTGCCACTGAATTTTTGTGGGCGTCAAGGCCTTCCGCGTCTGCAAGTGTCATGGCGGCCGGTCCCAGGGCTTTGAGATTTTCTGCATTCAGGCGCAGAATTGATGTGCGTTTCATGAAATCCAAAACTCCGAGGCCCGATGAAAACCGCGCACTGCGTGCGGTTGGAAGAACGTGATTGGAGCCGCTGACATAGTCGCCGATGACCTCTGGTGTGTGATGACCTATAAAAATGGCACCTGCGTTGCGGATTTGGGGAAGAAGTTCTTCCGGGTTTTCGATTGCAAGTTCAAGGTGCTCGGCGGCGATGCGGTTGGCAAGGTCGGGTGCTTCTTTTAGTGAGGCAACGTGGATGACCGCGCCGAAATTATTCCAGCTGGCACTGGCGATATTGTTTCGCGAAAGTGTGAGCAATTGGCGCTCAACCTCTAACAATGTGCGCGCACTTAACTCTTCGCTGTCGGTTATGAGGATTGACTGGGCGGAGGCGTCATGTTCGGCCTGTGCGAGGAGGTCGGCGGCCAGCCATGACGGGTCGGCGCTGTCGTCCGCTATGATCAATACTTCTGATGGGCCTGCGATCATGTCGATGCCGACCGTGCCAAATACCTGACGTTTGGCCTCGGCGACATAGGCATTTCCGGGACCGACAATTTTTGCCACGGGCGCAATTGTTTCGGTGCCATATGCAAGTGCGGCCACAGCCTGGGCACCGCCAATGCGGTAAATTTCGCTCACACCTGCGAGGCGGGCTGCGACGAGGATGAGCGGGTTGGTTTCGCCATATGGCGTAGGCACGACCATGGTCAGGCGTTCGCAACCTGCGACTTTTGCCGGGATTGCGTTCATGAGCACGGAGCTTGGATAGCTTGCTGTGCCACCCGGTACATAGAGGCCGACAGCCTCGATGGCCGACCAGCGGTAGCCGAGCTCGACACCGAGGGCATCGGTGTAGCTGTCATCTTTTGGTAGCTGGCGCTGGTGATGGCTTGTTATGCGTGCATGGGCGAGCACTAGTGCTTCGTGGGTGCTGGCATCAATGTTGTCGTGTGCTGCCTCGATTTCAGCTTCGGTGAAGGCGAGGCCGGCATCTTTCAAATCGAAATGGTCGAATTTTTGCGTATAATCGTAAAGGGCTGGATCACCAAATGCCTTAACCTCATCAATAATTGATCGGACAGCATCGGATACATTAACCGCGGCTTCGCGTCTTTCCGACAGGAGGTTCGCGAACCTCTGATCGAAATCTTTATCACTGGATTTAAGTTTTTGAACCATGCGCTCTAAATATTTTGGTTATTGCTGCAATTTAATTTTCTTCAGCCGTTGCTTCACTTTCTGGATGCTCGGGAATGGAGTTCGCACTCCATACCGGGCCCAAATCATTGAGTGCCGCCTCGATACATTCAACCTGCAACTGAATAACGCCGCCACCTGAAAAAGTCAGGGTGATGGTACCGGCTGGTGCTTCATCCTCATGAAATTCGATATTGAGAAGTTCGAGCACGGCGTCGGAGGCATCCCGACTAATTTTTTGTAGTTTGACGTTGGATACGTGGTCAAATCTTATGGCAGTGCGTCGTCGTTTAATGTTTTTCTTTGATTGGGGCTGGTTGTCGAGTGCTGATTTCCAGTCAAACCGATTTGCGATGGCAACGAAACGCCGCTCACGCGGAAGATATGCGATATCGCCAACGCGGATGATGGCATCCTGCATGTGGGCTGACAATGTTGTCAGGTCCTCACTATCGAAGGCTATGAGTTTAAGATCATCCATTGACTGCGCGTGTCTCTCGTTGGATCGGGTGTTGGAGCGTGCGTTGGGTCCAGCTTTAAAGGTGTTCAATAATTGTCGGAGTGATTGATAGCTGTCTTGGGGCTTGCGTGCAACGATATGTTGCGCTGCCGCATATATTGTCGCAGGAGGTGTGATCTTTATATTTGTTGGGTGACGGGAGCGTACGAATGGGAATTAACCGGTTATTCGTTCAATATCCGCGCCACAATTGGTGAGTTTTTGTTCCAGTTGTTCAAATCCACGATCCAGATGATAGACCCGGTTGACCATGGTGTCACCCTTGGCAACCAGTCCTGCGATGACGAGGGATACGGAGGCGCGCAAATCGGTGGCCATGACTTCGGCACCTTCAAGCGCGGTTTTACCCCTGATGGTTGCAAGATCGCCATTGAGCTGAATATCTGCACCGAGGCGGGCCAGTTCCTGAACATGCATGAAGCGGTTTTCGAAAATGGTTTCACGGATTGTGCTTGTGCCGTCTGCCTGGGTCATCAGTGCCATGAGCTGGGCCTGGAGATCGGTTGGGAAGCCCGGATATGGCTGGGTTTCGACGGCAACTGGCTTGAGACCACCATTTTGCTGACGGACGCGGACACCGTTGCCTTCGGCGCTGATCTCGACACCAGCTTCTTTTAGGACATTAAACGCGGCTTCGAGTAGTTCAATTCTGGTTCCATCCAGGAGCACATCGCCGCCGGTCGCCGCCACTGCCATGGCGAATGTTCCGGTTTCGATGCGGTCGGGAAGTACCGAATGGGTCGCCCCTTCGAGATGGGTGACACCCTGGATTTGTAGTGTTGAGGTTCCGATACCTTCTATTTTCGCGCCCATTTTAACAAGGCAATTGGCGAGATCACCAACTTCCGGTTCGCGGGCGGCGTTTTCGATGATGGTTTCGCCTTTGGCGAGCACTGCGGCCATCAGTACGTTATGGGTGGCGCCGACGGAGACTTTCGGAAATACGATGCGCGCGCCTTGCAAGCCGCCTGATGGCGCTTTGGCAAGGACGTATCCATTTTCGATATCAATTTCAGCACCAAGGGCCTGGAGGCCGGTGAGATGGAGATCAACCGGGCGCGTGCCGATTGCGCAGCCACCGGGAAGGGACACTTTGGCGACGCCGCAACGGGCCAGCAGGGGACCCAGCACCCAGAAACTGGCGCGCATGCGGGAGACCATGTCATATGGTGCGGTGGTGTCGACGATATCGCGAGCGGTGAGGCGAAAGGTTTCACCGAGATAGCTTTGGGGGCCGGGGCGTTTGCCATCGATTGAGAAATCAGCACCGTGGTTGCGCAAAATGCGGGTCAGCAGATTGACGTCGGCCAGATTGGGCACGTTTTTCAGCGTCAGCGTATCCGCTGAAAGCAGACAAGCAATGGTGAGCGGGAGGGCTGCGTTTTTTGCGCCCGAAATGGGGATGACGCCGTTAAGCGCCTGACCACCAGTAATACGAATTCTATCCATGATGTCCGATATGAAATTATTCTGAAAAGTGCAAGGATTATGGTTAATAAATTTGCTTGTTGCCAATCTATAGCGTCAGATACTTTCTGAATTATTTATTTTTTCCTGATTTCGCGCATGTGGTCCTTGCGCTTTTTCAAATTGGCGCGGAGCTCAGCTGCCAGTCTCTCGGCGCGGTCGCTTTCAGATTTTGATTGGCGAGACTTCTGTTTCTGCCGGTTTTTTTCGCTCATTTGTGGTCTTGCCCGTGAATTGTTCCACTTGTTGTGTACTGGTTTGACAATAAGGCTTTTATAGTGCGTTAGCCAGTGCGTGTTTTAGAGAGTTGCGCGGGCCCTCAACTTGTGGCAGTAGGTGATTTCGTTTCAGGTTAGCCGCCGTAGCTCAGTGGTAGAGCGCACCATTGGTAATGGTGAGGTCGGGAGTTCGATTCTCCCCGGCGGCACCATCCCAATTGTGATGGATTTTCTGTCTCACGGCAACGAGGTTGCGTTTCTTTATTCAGCCACAAACCAATTGCTCATCCTGAGTGGGCATTCGATTGCGCGATTGACCTTAAACCAATTGCTCATCCTGAGTGGTCATTCGCTTGCGCGATTGATCTTATCGAAGGATAGCTGGTTGATCTCAACAACATCCTGCACCTCGATTTCCTCGCGAAGGCGAGGATCCAAGCAACCATCCTCAAGGTTAGGCCTGTCAAAATATTGGAGTTTTCGAATTCAGCAAACTTGTCTGGATCCCGACCTTCGTCGGGAATTTGGAGTTAGGGGATGACGTAGAGAGTGGGGTGAGCGGGCGGCTAAACCTCAGGATCCCAACCGTTATCGCGGGCCAGGAGGATCATGGCGCGTTCGGTCAAGGCCGTAATCGTGAGGAGCGGATTGACGCCAAGTGACCTCGGGATGACGGAACCATCACAGACATAGAGCCCCTTATGGGTGGCGCTGGGGTCCGGGCCCGTATCACCCGTAAATACCTGACATTTGTGATTGACCACGCCGTCGCGTGCGTCACGCCCCATGGCGCAGCCGCCCAGGGGATGGGCAGTGGCCGGGCGATTGCCAACCATTGTTTTGTCCAGCGGGTTTTTTATGTAATCGGCGCCGCTCGCATTTGATATTTTTTCAAGCATTGCATCGAGGCGGGCAAATACCGGCTCGCTCGCCACGTCCGGCCAGCTCAAGGACAGACGGTCATTTTGCAACGTCATCTCGCCTTGTGCGCTATCGTGGGAGACGGCGAAGAAGGTATGGAGATTTGCAAAGGGGCCATTATAGACGCCTTTGACCAGGCTTTTGAGCGCTCCCAGGATACGACCGCCGGGGATAAACACCATGGGCAGTAGGGGGGCCAAGGCTGAGGGCAGCACGCCTTCCTGCACATACATCTCATGGTCGAGGTTGCCGGGGTCAGAGATTTTAATCTGACCTGAGACGCAGGCACCGACATCATCAAGCTCGACCCTTGGTGGATGCCCGACACCGATGGCGTTTACTTTGTCGTCGGCACCATAACCGAACGCGATGATGTCACCATTGGCGGAAAAGCCTTTACCCAAGCGGTCTGAGAGGTTGAGGCCACGCTCGCGGGAGCGCAGGAGAATTTCTGTTGAACCCAATGTGCCGGCAGCGAGGATTACGGTCTCGGTCTCTATGGTGATTTCTTTATTGTCACTGACTGTCTTGGCACTGACGCGCCATCCGTTGTCAGTTTTCTCGACGTGGCCGACACGGATTTCAGTAAAGATTTCTGCGCCATGGCTGTGGGCGTCGGGGAGATAGGTGAGGGCGACGGTGTTTTTGGCCCCGACATTGCACCCCGCACAACAATCGCCGCAAAGTGTACAAGCGGGTTGGCTGACGCCTGCTGGATTGGTGGTGTCATTAAAGTTGACGACGACTTCGGCGGGCGCGATGGAGGTTTGGTTTGCGTTACCTGCCCGCTCAAGAGCCTTGTACTTGGTCATTGTGGCGGCGGCGTCGTGGGTCGCCGGTCGCAACATGCGTTTTGCGCGGCTGAAGCCTTCGTCAAGGTCTGATGTCCGGGTGATTTCAGCTGGCCATGCGGTGTGTTCAAAAACGCGGGGGTCTGGCCGAAGTGCCACACCGGCATTGATAAGCGAGCCGCCGCCAAGGCCGCGCCCCATGAGAACGTGGATATCAGCACCTGAGCGAAAATCATAAAGAGCGCCATCTGAGCCGCTGCTTAAGCGCTCGCCGGTTGCCTTGATGTTGTTTTTCAGGTCGGGGAACCGGCTCGGAAAGTCGCCTGTTCTGAATTCACGACCACGCTCCAGCACGCAGACCTTTTGGCCCATGCGGGCGAGACGGGACGCGGTGACCCCGCCGCCATAGCCGGAGCCAATGATGACGGCGTCGTAACGGGGCTTGATGTCCTCTTGGGGCGAGGCCAGTTTTAGCTCGGTCGGATCGAGACCCATGGGTGATCCCTCGGATGGTTGATTTGGATTTTGGGGAGACTATCGGAGGTGGAGGTGATGTGCAAATGGCGGTTGGTAATAAAAAAGCCGGCCAACTTAATGTTGACCGGCTTGATTGAGAAACTGTTTGAAACAGCTTATTTTTTAAGCGCGTCGCGGATTTCTTCGAGAAGAACTTCCTGGCGGGGAGGTGCGGCGGCAGCCTCTTCTTCAGCTTCTTTTTCGAATTTTTTCTTGGCTGTGTTGATAACCTTTATGAGCATGAATATGGCGGCCATGATGATCAGGAAGCTGATCATGTTGTCGATGAATGAGCCATATTTGACGACAACTTCTTTGCCGCCGAAACCTTCGCCCAGAGAATAGGACATGTCGGAAAAATCAACACCGCCCATGAGATAGCCAATGGGTGGCATGATGATGTCGGAAACGAGTGATTTAACCACTGTTCCAGCTGCGCCACCGATAATGATACCGGTTGCCATGTCGATGAAGTTGCTCTTCATCGCGAAGTCCTGGAACTCTTTAAGCATTCCCATAGATTTCTCCTGTTCTTCGAGTGATGTTTTGTTAAATTTCAAGTCTATTAACAGCTGAACTCATTCGTTGTTTTGGTTGACGCCGTTGTTATATTGTTACTGCTCGGAATTAGTTTGATGTCTGAGCGAATCACTTAGGAAACTCTATTAGACTAATGGTCCGTGATCAATAATTCTTGGCAGGATTTGTGAATTTTAAGCCTTTGATCTATATATGCTTTTTGATTTACCTTAGGGGCAGACGAAATTAGACGTGTTGTTGGCCGGGGACGGTTCGATTATTGAATGAGTTGATGTATTTGGATTGGCATAAGAGACCATGAAATCCACCCCCGGGTGGGATGTCGAGGAGAGACAAGGGTTAAATGATTGATGGCTGGATAATCGGCTTTGCGGCTCTTTTTTATCTGCTCGCATTATTTGGCGTGGCATATTGGAGAGATATGACGGGTGGGCGGAAAGTTAGTGCCCGTCCAACGATTTATGCTCTGTCGCTGGCGGTGTTTTGCACGTCCTGGACATATTACGGCAGTGTCGGCGTTGCGGCGCGATCGGGTTACGACTTTTTACCAATTTATATTGGTCCGGTTCTTGCCATGGTTTTCGGCTGGCCTCTGATCGTGCGTATCGTCAAAATTTGCAAATCGCAAAACATCTCGTCAATTGCCGATTTTATCTCTGCGCGTTACGGCAAAAACCAGTATCTCGCGGCCCTCGTTACAATTATCGCGGTATTGGGTACGGTCCCTTATATAGCGCTTCAGCTCAAGGCTGTTTCGGTTAGTGTTACGACGCTTGTCGAAAGCGGTAGCGGTGCAAGCGACGTCGCTTCTCGATGGCATCCATTGATGGATGTGTCGTTGATGGTTGCGCTTTTCATGGCGGCATTCGCGATGTTGTTTGGTACGCGGCATGTGGATACGATGGAGCACCAGGAGGGATTGATGATGGCGGTGGCGGTCGAGTCGGTCGTCAAACTGCTCGCTCTCCTATTTGTTGGTGTGTTCGTTGTTTTTGGACTTTATGACGGGTTTGGTGATTTGGCGGTTGCTGTCAAAAAGCAGGTTTCAGTCGCGCAAGTTTTCACCCAGGATATTGACGGAGGACGCTGGTTGACACTTGGGTTCTTGTCGCTGGTGTCGTTTGTTTTGTTGCCGCGTCAGTTTCACATATTGGTCGTTGAAAACCGCTCTGTCGAAGAAATTAAGCGGGCAGTCTGGTTATTTCCACTTTATCTCCTGGCTATCAATCTCTTTGTTGTGCCGATTGCGATGGCGGGGCTTGTGCAGTTTTCACAGGATGGAACGGATGCGGATTTTTATGTTCTGAAACTACCTCAGGCTGCTGGACAGTCGTTTGTGACGTTGATTGCGTTTCTTGGAGGGCTTTCGGCGGCATCTGCCATGGTGATGGTTGCCAGTGTGGCGCTCGCTATTATGGTTTGTAATGATCTGGTGGTGCCGCTTCTTATATATTACGGGAGCAGGCATGCTGAATATGGAGGCCAGGATGCCGATATGCATGCGCGTCTTCTGATAATCCGCCGCATTTCGATAATTGCTGTGCTGATCATTGCCTATGTTTTTCTCAAACTGTTTGGTGATTATCAGCAATTGGCAACAATTGGTCTTTTGTCATTTGCGGCGATTGTGCAATTTAGTCCGGCATTTTTTGGAGGGCTTATTTGGCGAAATGGAACAGCACTTGGTGCCTTTGCGGGGATATCGGTAGGGTTCGCGATCTGGTCCTATACATTGCTATTGCCGTGGTTTGTGGAAGCGGGAATGATTGCGCAATCCGTTCTGACCTATGGGCCGCTTGGGATAGGGTTTCTCAAACCTCAAGCTCTTTTTTACCTTCAGTTTGATCCTTTGACCCACAGTGTCCTATGGAGCGTGGGGTTAAATATCTGTGCTTATATTGGTTTTTCTTTATGGCGCGTCCCACAACCGATTGAACGGCTGCAGGCGAATATTTTTATTAAAGAAGAAAGCGTTGCAGAACCGGCACCTGCTATCCGCCAATGGGGCGCGCAAATCAGCTTTGATCACCTGAGGATGACGGTTGCCCGCTATCTTGGTCAGGAGCGGGCGGAGCGGTCGTTTGAACAATATGCACATAAGCGAAATATTGAAGTCAATTGGAATGAAGCCGCGGACATTCATGCGTTGAGATTTACCGAGCATTTGCTTGCCAGTGCGATTGGTGCTGCGTCGTCGCGACTGGTCATATCGCTTTTGCTCAGGGAACGGAATATATCTCACCAGGCGGCATTGAAGCTGTTGGATGATGCGTCCGAGGCTTTGCAGTATAACCGTGATTTTCTTCAATCAGCCCTTGACCAGGTTGGGCAAGGGCTCTGTGTCTTTGACAAAAAGCTGCAGCTGGTTGTTTGGAACCGGCAGTTCAGGGTGCTGCTTGATTTGCCGCCACACCTTGGTCGGATCGGCGTGTCGCTTGATGAGATTTTGCGATTTTGTACAATGCGGGGTGATTTCGGTGAGGGCAATATTGAAGAAATCGTCGAGGAGCGCCTCGCCCGTTTCACTGGGGAAGTATCAGATTTCAAAGAATTTTTTGATGGTGGTCACAAGATACTGGAATTTCGAACCGGGACCATGCCGCAGGGGGGAGTGGTTACGGTTATTGTGAATATCAGTGAAAAGGTGAAGGCAAATATCGCGCTGGCTGAGTTGAACAGGACGCTTGAAATGCGGGTTGAGGAGCGGACATCGGAATTGTCTGAGGCGAATTCAGCTTTGGAAGAAGCTCGATTGCTGGCGGATGATGCGAATAAATACAAGACGAGTTTTCTTGCGGCTGCAAGCCATGATATTCTGCAACCTCTGAGTGCTGCTCGTATCTATACGGCATGTCTGTCTGATATGTTGCGCAAGGAAGCGAATAAAGAAATTATCCCGAAAATCGAAAAATCACTTCAATCGGTTGAGGATATTTTGGGAGCGCTTATTGAATTGTCGCGCTATGACACGGGCAAAATGGTGCCGGCGATCAAGGTGTTCGCGCTGCAGGATCTCTTTGACCAGTTGGCACTTGAGTTTGAACCAATAGCGACCCAGAAGGGATTGGTGTTCAAATTTGTTGCCACTAGTGAAGCGGTGCGTTCAGATGAGCGGTTGATGCGGCGGGTACTGCAAAACCTGGTATCAAACGCGATTAAATATACCGATCGCGGGACGGTGCTGCTTGGTGTGCGACGGGGAATTAAAAATCTTGAAATTCAGGTCTGGGATACGGGGACGGGAATTCCCGAGGATAAGCGTGAGCTCGTATTTCAGGAGTTTGAGCGCTTGCCACAAGCCGAAGGTTCGCAGGAAGGTGTTGGGCTGGGGCTTTCTATTGTGCGTCGAATTTCCGAACTGCTGGGTCAACGGGTGAGTTTTACGTCCCGTCTTAATCACGGCACCTGCTTTAGTGTTTGTGTGCCGCGGTCCAATGAGCGTGGTGTTGTACGGGGGGGCAGGGCGCGCGTGCCATCGGTTTCAGATCTGAATAATGTGCGTGTTTTATGTATTGATGATGATGGGCGCGTTCTTGACAGCATGGTTGAGATGCTGACGCGCTGGGGCTGCGTTGTTAAATCGGCGCAATCAATTGATCAGGCTCTGGCCCATGTGGAAGATGGTGAATATCGACCGGATCTGATTATTTCGGATTATCACCTTGGCGAAGGTACAGGGATTGAGGCCGTGCAACTGGTCTCGGAGGCGCTGGGTCTGGAAATCCCAACCGTGATTGTTACCGGTGACCATTCGGCTGAAACACAGCGGGACATCAAATGGCGTGGGTTTAATATGCTGAGAAAACCGATAAAACCGGCGGCGCTGCGTTCTGTTATTTCAAGTGTGCGTCCGGGACGTGCTGCAGCTGAATGAGGCGAGACGATCTGCCCACGCTCTTTTTTACACTCAAATCGGATGACTTTAAAAAGCGTTGTTGACCTTGCTCACGGTAATGGCGGCCTGGGTGCGACTGGATACGGCCAGCTTTTTCAAAATGGCAGAAACATGCGCCTTGATGGTCGCTTCCGAGACGTTGAGCTCATATGCAATCTGCTTGTTGAGCATGCCTTCCGAGAGCATTTTTAAAACGCGTTTTTGTTGCGGGGTCAATGTGCCGAGACGCGCAATCGTTTCTGCGTTCTCGCCGACTTCGACATTGTTCGGGTCGTAGCCTTCCGGCATCCATGTTTCACCGTCAAGAATTGTATTGATGGCCGATTTGACATCTTCGATTGGCAGGGTTTTGGGAATAAATGCCAGCGCACCATGCTCATAACAACGGCGTATGGTTTCCGGCGTGTCTGTTGCCGAGATGATTGCCACGGGTAGAGCGGGATGTTGTTCGCGCAGTTGTAACAAACCAGAAAAACCTTGAACGCCGGGGATCATTAGATCGAGCAATACCAGGTCAGCCTCGTTATCGTTTGTGAGGTGCGTGGTTAATTCCTCCATGTTGCCAAATGTTAGCAACTCAGGTTCAGCCAGCGTCAATTCGAGGGTTTTCTTCAGGGCATCTCTAAAGAGGGGATGGTCGTCGACTATGATAATTCTTTGCACGGGCAAAATTCTCTGGTCTCTGGTTGTTTTCTGTCAGATCACTATCGGGGGTATTTGAGATCTGGTATTTTTGGCGAAAGGTCGGATGACTAGTGATGCTGAAGGAATACTCGGGGAAAAATTAAGACTGAGTCGCCAATTCGGATAACTTAAACATGTTATATATGCTGATGCAATTCATAAGGCTGTAAAATTGAAATTTGAGATAATCGAAAAAACATGGTCTGATGGTCGCAATTGAGCACTCATATGGTTGTTCGGGGTGCCTCAGTCCCAACAAAATAGGCGATTAGGCAATGACGAGGATCTGGTTATAACGGTTTTGATCAAAGGAGCGGGAATTGCTTGATCACAAACACAGGCGACCATACTGGCTTGAAACCCGGCGATTGATGCTGTTTGTCATCATGTTGCTGGTGGTGTTGCTGGTTGGGATGCTGACTTTCCTGGGCTGGCTTGATACATTCACAATTATCGGTTTCCCGCTTGGCTATTTTTTGCTGGCGCATGTATTTGTCATCGCTGCATTTGTCAGCTTTGTCTGGCATGGTCATGAGCAAGATCAAATTGATCGCAGACACGGCACCCACGAGGATATTTGATAGCAATGGCCCTGCAAACCCAACACCGTAGTGCCAACCCCCGGCTTGGAATATATTTCAGTATTCTGGCCAGTATCGTGATCGGGTTGTTTTTCTTTCTGCTTATTGTGGAGCAGCTGGGCGCCGACAAGGATGTTGTTCGCCTCCTTATGGTTGGTGGGCCGGTGGCGCTTTTTGCCCTTATTGCGGTGCTGGCATTTTCGCTGGACGTTTCGGATTTCTTTGTTGTTGGCCGGCGTGTCCCCTCGTTTTTTGGTGGGCTGGGTCTGGCCATTACGGTTATCGGGTCGGTGGGAACGCTTTCAATCACCGGTCTATTTTTCCATGGCGGGTTTGACGGTCTGGCGATGCTTTTGGGCATGATGGTTGGATTGGTGCTTTTGGGGTTGTTGGTGGCTCCCTATTACAGGAAATTTGGTGCCTATACGGTATCTGGATATCTCGGGGGGCGTTTTGACAGTCGGTTGGTCAGGATTGTGTCGGCGCTGGTTTTGGTGGTCCCATGCTTTTTGTTTGTTATGGCGGAGATCGAAGTTGGCGCCAAGCTTCTAAATATGATCACGGGTCGCGGTATGGATATTGCTGTTGCGAGTTTCGTGATGGCGCTGATCTTTATGGTGATATGGGGTGGGATGCGCGGGTTGATCTGGACGAATAGCGCGCAGGGGATTGTGTCGTTCATGGTGTTGATGGTGGTGCCGATGATTGCGGCGATCCTGCTTACCAATCTGCCGCTTCCACAGATTACATATGGAACGCTGCTTGATGATCTTGGGCGGCTTGAGGTTAAAAATGGCGTTACGGCTATGGCTGAGGGGCAACGCGATTTCGGGCGTTTTTTGAGCAATGATATTCGGGCAATCGCGACCCCGTTTATGAAATCGTTCGGTACAATCGACAGCATTGATTTTCTATTGATTATTTTGACCGTTATCGCCGGGATTTGTGCCGCCCCGCATTTACTGATCCGGATGGGTGCGACGCCGGGTGTTTCTGAAAATCGTAAAACACTTGGGTGGGCATGTCTGGTATTGGGGCTTGTCTTGCTAACGCTTCCGGCGATTGCAGTTTTTACGCGTTATCTAATATTGGAGCGCTGGGTAGGCGTGGCGGGTGATCAGGTGGCACCGCTCGTGGATATGCTGGTTCAGGCGGGGTTTTTGGATCTGGGCTCAGTCGCCGGGCGGCTCGAGGTTCAGGACATAAAACTGACGGGTGATGGTGCCCTTTTGGTGTTTCCTGTTGTGATGGGGCTACCGGAGATTTTCTTCTATCTTATTATTAGTTGCCTGGTCGCATTGGCTTTGGCGGCGGCAAGTGCACAGCTTTTGACCTTGTCGACTTTGTTTACGGTCGACGTTGGGTATATTGGCGACAATGAAGGGCAGCATTCGGTTCTTCAGACTGTAGGTGTTCGGGTTGTGTTGATTGTGGCAGGCGTGGTTGCAGGCTGGTTGGTGCTTCGGGGCTCGATTGACCCGTTCAGTCTGTTTTTTCTTGGGTTGCAATTTTCGGCGGCCGCTGGATTCCCGGTACTGGTATTGTCGATCTGGTGGAAGCGTATCAATTATATTGGAGCCCTGGCTGCTATTGTCGCGGGGACTGGCGTGGCCGGGAGCTATTCGATTGCGGTTTGGTCGGGCCTTATCGATCCGGTATTTGGTGTTGATCCGCGATTAAGTGCAATATTCGCGGTACCTGCGGGCTTTATCACAGGCATGATTGTGGCGTTGTTTACGCCTGCTCCGTCAGAGGCCGAAATTGATCTGGTGAGAGATATGCGCATGCCTGGGGGCGAGACGCTTTATGACCGGACAATGAGATATGGACGCCTGCGCGAACAACGCAAAAAGAGCCAGATATAGGCGGGTTTTCATGTAATTTTAAATAGTGCGTTTCAGGTATTGATCGGAGCTTTTTCAACAAAACCGGTTCCCGGTTTTGTGGTTCGAAAATGTGACGAACTAAAAACGATCAATACCGGGGGAAAGCTCGCTTCACACTCAAATCGGAAGAGGTCTAACCCAATAATCCGAGATATTGCAGGACGATTTTGCGGTTGTGTGCATGTGCCCGGTGCTCAATCAGATAAACACCCTGCCAGGTGCCCAGTGCCGTGGTTCCGTCGATGACGGGGATGGACAGGCTGGTGGCGGTCAGGAGTGACTTGATATGGGCCGGCATGTCGTCCGGTCCCTCCTGGGAATGTCGGTAGGGGTGGTTTTCTGGTGCGAAGCGGTCTAGAGCCTCGTCAAGATCGTGGAGTACGGATGGATCGGCATTCTCCTGGATGGTGAGAGAGGCGGAGGTATGGCGTACAAAGAGGGTGAGAAGACCGCCGGTAGCTCTTATGTCGGTGATCCAGGATTTGATGCGGGGTGTTATCTCTATAAAACCCCGCCCGGATGTGGCGACATTGATTTCGCTTTGAGTGGACGCCATTCCGGCTGGTGCCCCCGAGATGGTTCGCGCCATCAAAGAGGGGTTCCTGGCACGCGTTCTTCCTTGAGTTCATTCACCATGCCCTTGAAACGTCGTATCAGTCGTTCAAGCGAATTCATCATTTTGTCGATATCTTTTTCCGACGGGATGTTTAACGTCTGTGAGCTGCCTGATGAAGGCTTGGCACTGGTGATCTGGGCATCCAGGACACGTTTTGCGTCCTCGAGTTCTGTTTTTAATTCCTGATTTTCTTTCGTCAGTGCTGCAATTTGTTCCTGCGTGGCGAGTTGGCCATCTTGAACAGGATTGCATGACCAGCTGGCATCTGAGCGTGCGCAAAGGGCGACGGCGCCGGTTTGCGTATCGAGGCGTATGAAACCGCCTTCGGTTGGGGTCATGGTGAAGCGACCATCTCCGTCTGCGGCGAAAAGTGCATTGGTTGGCTGTATGAACAATATGGTTGCGAAAAGCATGGCCATTGAGAGCGGGTACTTCATTGCGTTATCCTCCAAGTGATTATTTTTGCGGTCTGCAAAACAGATATGCTCGTAATCTGTGGCTAAAATAGGCGCTCTCTTCGCCCTGTGCAAGCGTTCTGCATTGATTTAGGGGCGCTGACCGGCACTGAATAATCCCATTTAGAGTCTCGGATGCATATGAAAATTCACGAGATGCATAGCGATTGAGCGTCACTATTATTTCCTTTTTTAATCAAAATCTAACACCGGTTAACCAAAACTTTACCGGTGCCTGAGAGGTTGGACATGTGATCGAGTGTTTTTACATGGCGATCCCCTGATTGCGTTTGCATCGGTCGGCTTCACTACACACCGACGTTTCAGGTTTTGAAAATATTTTTTGTTGAAGTTGTCAGTTTGCGTTTGGATTTAAAGGGCAGTCGAACGAGGAAAAACATGACTTCCAATACAGATAAAAATCAGCTCAATGAACACGCTGATGCGGGTCAGGACCTTACAGAAAATTTGACATCGCGATCAGCGGACCTGGAGAATATTTTAAATAGTCTCGGTCACGCGGTTGCTGATAGTCAGAGAATAAACAGTGAAACCCACCAGGAAAGTATGGTGCGGGCCAGGAATATCGACGAGCGCACAGGTGATGCGTTCTCGGATGAGCCTTTTGAAGATGCTGATATATTTGGTGCTCAGGAAGATAAGATTTCTGATGTTTCTGATAATCACGATCACATGGATGGCGGGGATATTTTAGTGGCCGAAACACCAGCGGATGCGTCTGGTGCGAGCGACAGCGGCAATTTCCGCGAAGAGGATTCTATTGATGTGTCCGATGCCGCGGCATCTGACATTGTGGCTCCGGCAGCTGTTGAGGAAGGTGGTATTGAAAACCTCGCCGATTGGAACCAGACGATGGCAGATGAGCTGTCGCGTATCTATTCCGAGATTAATGGTGACGAGCCGATTGAGTTTGAGGTCGCCCATGCTTTAGAGGAGCAGACTGTTGCGGATCAATCCAGTGTTGACCAACCTGGCGTTGAGCCTTCTGCTGCTGAATTTCCTGCTATTGACAGGTCCATTGATGAGGATCTTGTCCCGGATGACGAATTGATCGAAGAATTGGAAGCGGGTGGGCCATCGGTCTCAAGCTCGCTGGATGAAGAATTGCTCGATACGGAATATATGGCGGTTGAGATGCAGGCAACGGAAGATGCGCCTGCTGATGTGATTGTTGAGCAAAGTATTGAAGAAGAAATTTCAGGCGATGTCGTTGACGATACCCGGCCTGAAGTCACGGATGAGCTCCTGCCTGCCTCTCCTTCTGCATCTGCAGAAACAACTATATCGATAGACAAGCGCCTGGCGGATGTAGCTTCGAGAATTGAAGATGTTCTCGTGTCTAAAAACGACAGTGACGCTCTGAAATTCATTGAAATGCGGTTTGATCATATTGAAGAAAAGCTCAATGCGATCATTGAATATCCTGAAACGGATGAGGGTCTTTTTGCGCTTGAAGCACAGATGAACGATCTCAAGGAACAATTTAAACAGGTGGAAGCCCAGCTTTCCGGGATTGCCGGCATTGAAGATAATGTGAACGCGTTGATTGATGAGGTTAAAAGTTCCAACGGTGAACTCAAGACTGTTGTTGCGGGTATTGCGGGGGCGGCTGTTGGCGGTTTGAGTGCTGATGACGCCGGGAAAAATGACCGTCTGGTGGAACTTGGGAACATTCTTGATAATTATATCAAAGAGCGTCGTAATACGGACCGGTATGCGGCGGGTGCGTTCTCTGATATTCAAACCGGCCTCGATGAAATCGCAGATTATCTGATTGCCAATGACCTGGAATCCGGCGGTCATGCACACTCCGAACAATCTCATGTTGAGCAGGCCTCTGTTGCCCCTGGGCTGAGCATGCAGATGGCTGATGTTACCGATAGTGATGGTGGGACTGCAATTGCTGGAGATATTAAGGCAATTGAGGTGCGTTCCTTTGCCAATACCAGTTCATCCGCGATTGAAGATGAGCGCGCGACTGAGCCTGTTGTGTCAGCGCATGGGGCGGCGCAGGAAGCTTTTGGATTAGAGGTTAGTGCGCGTGAAGATAGAGCGGTTCAATTAGATGATGAAGCTGTTGCTCATGATATTGGATCTGAGAAATATCTCGATGAAAATTCCGACGACGTAAATATTGATGTCGCGGCAGAGCTGGATGCTCAATACCTGGCAGACACTGCTCTTGAGGAAATTGATATAATCGAGGACGCTGAACTCATGGCGGAGGTCGATCTTCTTGAGGTTGCTCCTCATGTTGAGAACGTCGCTGAGGCAGTCAGGGTCGAAGAGCAAGTGGTTGAGGGTATTCCTGCAAATCCACAGATACATGCAAAAGTTGAGGTTAATCCCCATAAGGCTGATGCACGTATGGCGGAAGAAGCAGCGCGCCGGGAGGCTGCTCAAATTCCGGTTAAGGCCAATGAGGCGGAACGCGCGGGTAATTTTCTGGCGTCGGCGCGTAAAGCGGCAATCGTTGCTGCGGCACAGGCGGAAGCCGACCGCGCGGATGAAGCCTCAAAACAGGGCAAAAAGAAACGCAGCCTTTTCTCGTCGTTCAAACTCGGTGGAGCCAGTCCCGTCCTTGTTGTCGCGACAACAATCCTGACGGCGACAACTGCCGGACTGGTATATTCTCAAATCAAAGATGGGCCTACTTTAAATCAATTTGCGCACTCATCGTCATCGACCCCGCAGTTATCTGCACCGCGCGAAGAAATCAAACATCCCGCCAGCAACAAGGTTGATAAAGCGTCCAACATTAGCAATGGGAACATGGTTTTGGAAAACCGTTCTGTTATTGATGAGGTGCCGCACCACCGGAGCGCTGATACTGCCGGGGTCGACGTGCCTGTCGGTATTATTGTTGAGGAACCACGGTCTAAGCCTGGTCTCAAGCAACTTGCCGAAGCGAAACGTCGTCAATTGCTCGCCAAGATGTCATCAGACCTGACTGGCGGTGCACCCGCTGTTGCGGTAACAAATATTGCGTTTGCACCTGAGAGTGCTCCTGCGGCTCGCACTCCGAGCGTTGTCGAGAATGTCGGGCCAACCCTCGCCTTGCCACCTGCGTCTATCGGGCCATTTTCGCTTCGTGTTGCTGCGGCAAAGGGAGATGCTGGTTCGCAATTTGATGTGGCGACGCGATATGCGCAGGGGCGTGGGGTGAAACGTGATTTCAAACTTGCGGCCAAATGGTACGGACGTGCTGCGGCGCAGGGACATGCTATCGCACAATACAGGCTGGCGGCTCTTTATGAAAAGGGTAACGGTGTTGGTCGTGATTCTTCACGGGCGCGGGCCTGGTATCGCCGTTCCGCGGAAAAGGGTAATGTTAAAGCCATGCATAATTTTGCTGTGCTTCATACGGGGCGTGGTGGCAAGGCAGCTGACTACACGACAGCGGCACAATGGTTCAAATCTGCGGCCGAGCATGGGTTGGCTGACAGCCAGTACAATCTGGCAATTCTTTACGCCAATGGGCTTGGTGTGAAGCGTAGTAAAGTTGAAGCTTATAAATGGTTTGCTCTTGCATCGGCACGGGGCGATGGGGAAGCGGGCAAACGGCAAGTTGAGCTACAGGGCGTGATGAGCGGCGCGGAATTCACTGCGGCCAAAAAGCTGGTCGCAACATGGCGGGAGAAGCCGGCTGCAAAATCCGCAAATGCACCGCATCAAGCAGCTATGCTTTTGAAAAAGAGCAATATCACTGTTGACCAGCAAAAACTTCGTTTGGTTATGAAGGCTCAGAGCATGCTCGGGAAGCTTGGATATAGCGTCGGGGTGGCAGACGGTAAAATGGGGCCTAAAACCCGTGATGCCATTCGCAACTTCCAGAAGCGGTCCGGCATGAAAATAACCGGAGATGTGTCCCAGACGCTGATTACCAGGTTGAGCGGGCTTACCGGGTAAGATAGCGAGACCGGTTATTGGAGCTTGTTACTCACGCCTGCAAGAGCGCTTGAATATTACTATAAAGCTTGGGTGGCGGATAATCCGTTCCTATATTATGTTGGGAGTGTGAACCTGACATTTATGGGAAATATACATTGCGATTGCTTGTTGTAGAAGATGATCCGGACCTAAACCGTCAGCTCGTGACGGCGCTTGGTGATGCGGGCTACGTTGTTGATACGGCGCTTGACGGGGAAGAAGGGCATTTCCTTGGAGATACAGAGCCCTATGATGCCGTAATCCTTGATCTGGGACTGCCGAAAATGGATGGCATCAGTGTGCTTGAGCAATGGCGCCGGGATGGCCGCAAGATGCCGGTTCTCATTCTCACAGCGCGTGACCGGTGGAGCGAAAAAGTTGCCGGTATGGATGCGGGGGCTGATGACTATGTGGCCAAGCCGTTTCATATGGAAGAACTTCTGGCGCGTATCAGGGCGCTTGTGCGTCGGGCTGCGGGGCATGCATCAAGCGAGCTTGAATGCGGGTCGCTCATGCTCGACACCAAAATGGCGCGGGTAACCGTTGACGGCGTGCCGATTAAACTCACATCTCATGAATTTCGTCTGCTCGCATATATGATGCATCATCAGGGGAGGGTTGTGTCGCGCACGGAACTTGTTGAGCATCTTTATGATCAGGATTTTGATCGCGATTCAAATACTATTGAGGTTTTTGTTGGTCGGCTTCGCAAGAAAATTCCGTCCGAATTAATCAGCACTGTGCGTGGTTTGGGATATTGTCTGTCGCAGGACGGGAATGTCGATTAATTCCCTCGCATTCCGGCTTATTGCCGCGGCGGCCGTGAGCTGCCTTGTGGTTCTGCCTATCGCGGGGTTCGTGCTCAATTCTCTCTTTTATACGCAACTTGAGCGTAATTTTGATGTGCGACTTGAGGTGCTTCTCTCTAACCTCATTGCTGAAAGCATTGATGAGAAAACGACCGAGCTGGTTCGGCCTGGCAATATTGGTGCGCCGGAATTTCTGCAACCACTGTCCGGCTGGTATTGGCAGATATCGCCTCTTGATGGTGGGGCCAAATCGTTTTCATCAAATTCATTGACGACGGAATCACTTGGGCGCCCCAGTAAGACGGGCGTTCTGCCCGACGGGAATGGCGGGCTGCAGGACTATATGTCCGGGCCGGTTGGTGAGAAATTGCGGGTGCGTGAGCGGATTGTGGACTTTGGCACTGATAAAGCACCGAAACGGTATTCCTATGCTGTTGGGGGGAGTAGCGAGGAGATCGATGAGGAGGTGACGAACTTTACCTATATTGTAAGTGCTGCGCTGACATTACTCACTTTTGGATTGCTTGGGGCCACATTTCTGCAGGTTCGGTTTGGGCTTGATCCATTGCGTAAAGTTGAGCGGGGATTGGCGGAAATAAGATCGGGGGAGGCGTCAAGGCTTGATGGCGAATTCCCGGACGAAATTACCTCGCTGCAAACGGAATTGAATGCGCTAATTCAATCCAATCAGGATATTATCGAGCGGTCGCGGACGCAGGTGGGTAATCTGGCGCATGCGCTGAAAACACCTCTATCGGTGATTACCAATGAGGCGGGTAGCGAGAATGGAAAATTCGCAAATAAGGTTTTTGAGCAAGCGGGCGTTATGCGTGACCAGATAAACCACTATCTCGACCGGGCGCGTATGGCGGCGCGTGTCGGGGTGATTGGTGGTATGACTGAGGTGAAGCCGGTTGCTGATGCGATGGCGCGGGCTTTGCGCCGGATTTATGAGGATCGGGGGATCCAAATCAATCTGGATGCTTCGCGTGATCTGAAATTCAGAGGGGAGAAACAGGATCTTGAGGAAATGCTCGGCAATCTCATGGATAATGCTTGCAAGTGGTCTGATGGCCGGGTGGATGTTAGTATCAAGAAATCAGTTTCTGGTGGCCGCGGGCTTGCGAAAATGATTGTTATTTCGGTGTCCGATGATGGACCGGGATTATCTGATGAAGACTGCCGCGCAGTCTTGAAACGTGGGAAACGGCTTGATGAGAGCAAACCGGGTTCGGGGCTTGGTCTGTCAATTGTGACGGATCTGGCGTCATTATATAATGGTGAATTAAAGCTTGATCGGTCAGAAATTGGTGGTTTGCGGGCGCAATTAATATTACCAGTGGCATGATCACACGCAGATATAATTATAAGTTTTTACCTGAAAATAGATATGGACCGGGGTGCTTGGTCGAAATTCTGCCCGAATCTCAGGCTTCGCTGATTTAAGAGTTTATGGAAATGCACGGATTTAACGACAAAACCGATTAAAACCAACTAAAGCCGATGCTTGTGGCGTGAGGTTTGGGTGAAACTTTGGAATTTGAGTTATATTCGGTGCAATGTTGGCGGGTATCGGGGAAGAAGATTTTTTGAGCCCTTAAGTTAAAGTTTTATGCGCCGTGGGTGCATTCGATGGTGAACAGGATTGGAGCATTTGGTGTCTCTTCATTTAAAGAAAACTATTGGTCGGGCATTTATTGTGATGAGTGTACCGGTATTTCTGACGGCATGTGGGCCCGGCGGGCTGACGAAATCAGAAGGAGGTACCGCTATTGGCGCGATTGCTGGCGGTATTCTCGGCAATCAGGTTGGCAAGGGCAAAGGTAATGTGCTTGCGACGGCCGTTGGTGCTGTCGTTGGCGGCATTGTTGGCAGTGAAATTGGTCGCTCACTTGATGAGGCGGATCGACGTGCTGCATCACGTGCGGAATATACGGCTCTTGAACAGGGGCAATCGGGTGTCGGTACGCCGTGGCGTAATCCTGATTCAGGTCACTACGGCATGGTTGTTCCTGGTCGACCTTATCAGAATGGTGGTAATAATTGCCGGGACTATTCACATACGGTTTATATTAATGGTCGTCCTGAAACGATGCGCGGTCGCGCCTGTCGAAATGGTGATGGTTCATGGCGCAAGGCATGATCTGGTTACAGCGGTCAATACGGGCTAAAACCTTGATAAGCGTGGCGTTGACGTTTACATCAATCTCCAAAGGTTTGAATTTCCTCGCATTGTGATGTGGGGGAATGTCCGGAGTTTGTAAGGTCATTATGTTCATTTGGTTGATTTTTGCAGTTTTGACTGCGCTGGTTATGGTCGTCTTGTTGACCCCCTTCTATAAAGCTCGATCAAACAGCCGTTCGCGGAGCGCGTTTGATCGCGAGGTTTATGGTGATCAGCTGGCGGAGGTTGATGCTGATCTTGAGCGTGGATTGCTTGGGGTGGAGGAGGCGGAGGCTGCCAGGATTGAGATTTCCAGGCGGCTACTAGCTGCGAAAGACCCTTCGGCAGATGAAGCTTTGTTAGCGTCAACTGATGAGGCATCCTTTGATGATGCTATCCGACTGAAATTCAGGAATATGGTTTATTGGGCAACGGTGCTTCTTGTGCCAGCGCTTTCATTGGGTGGTTATCTGGCGCTGGGCAGGGTGGATTTACCGGGGCAACCACACGCCGCGCGGTTTGAGCAATCAATTGAAAACCAAAAAATATCCGTTCTCATTTCACGTGTTGAAGCACGCTTGGCGTTGCGGCCTAATGATGGCCGGGGCTGGGCGGTTATAGCACCTGTTTATATGCGTCAGGGGCGGTTTGATGATGCGGCCAATGCCTATAGGCGTGCGCTGATATTATTGGGTGAGAAGCCGGAATATCTGACTGGCATGGCTGAGGCCCTGATTTCGGCCAATCGAGGCATTGTGCCTGACGGGGCGCGGGCTGCTTATGAAAAGGTATTGGCAAAAGACAAATCGGACTTGCGGGCGCGGTTTCGTCTGGCCCAGGCTATGGAACAGGACGGCAAGCTTGAGGAAGCCGCCGAGCAATACCGGGAGTTGATGCTGATTGGCGACCCGGAAAGCCCGTGGCGTAAACTGGTCGGAGACCGGTTGGCGGTTGTTAATGAGCAGATGTCAGGGGGGAGCGGTGGTGGATCGACTGCTGGCCGCCCTCGTGGGCCGTCGCAAAGCGATATTCGCGCGGCGGATGCCATGAGTGCGCAGGACCGGTCTTCAATGATCAATAGCATGGTTGCCAGATTGGCGTCGCGGTTAGAAGAAAATGGTGATGATTTTGCAGGCTGGATGCAACTTATCAATGCACATGTTGTGCTTGGCAAAACGGATGCAGCGAGGTCGGCACTGACAAGTGCGCGGAAACAATTTGCAGGGAATAAGAAACTATTGACCCAACTGGATCAGCTCGGGGCAAAGCTCGGGCTTTAACCCACCTGCTGGTGTTCGGGATTGATATGGGACAATGTGGCGTCTGGCTTGGGCGGGTATTGATCACTAAAATAGGCATCACGGTTTTGATGTCATTGTGGGTCCGAACCGGACCTATTATGAATTTGAATAGAGTTTTTTATCTCAGGAATTACGATGACACGCAAACAGAGACGTTTTACAATTATCGGCGTATCGCTTGGTGTATTAGGCATTGCGGTTGCCCTTGTGCTGGTTGCACTTGAGGACAGTATTGTATTTTTTTATAGCCCGAGCGATGTGGTGGAGAAGAAAATTAAACCCGGAACGCGTTTCAGGCTTGGTGGTCTTGTTAAGGATGGTAGTCTTAAACGCGGCGAGGGAACAAAAGTTGAATTTGCGATCACAGATACGGACCGTGTGATAAAGGTAACCTATGATGATATTCTGCCGGATCTCTTTCGTGAGGGGCAGGGTGTGATAACGGAAGGGCAGCTGGTCGGGGGCGGATTGTTCAAGGCTGATAGCGTGCTGGCCAAGCATGATGAGAATTATATGCCGCGCGAGGTGGCGGATGCGTTAAAGAAGAAGGGTGTCTGGCAAGGTGAGCCTGGAGACGCGCCCAAGAAATAATATATTGATTTGAATCCAGCAGATAGTCTTTCAGAAACGAGTGTAGACCATTGATTACTGAATTTGGACATTTCGCGCTTGTTCTGGCGCTTGTAGTGGCATTGGTGCAGATGGTGTTGCCGATTGTTGGCTGGGTCAGGCGAGATGATGCGCTGATTTCAACTGCACCCCCCGCCGCTCTTTTGCAACTGGCACTTTTGACACTTGCATTTCTCTCCTTGATGTATGCCTTTATCACTTCCGATTTTTCAGTTGAGGTTGTGTGGAAGAACTCGCATTCGGCCAAGCCAATGCTTTACAAAATCTCCGGCGTGTGGGGCAATCATGAAGGCTCTATGGTTTTATGGGTGTTGATATTGGCACTTTTCGGCGCGCTGGTCGCACTTTTTGGCCGCAACCTGCCACCTTCGCTTAAATCTAATGCGCTGGCGGTCCAGGCATCAATTTCGGTGGCCTTTCTCCTGTTTATTCTGGCAACATCAAATCCGTTTACGCGGCTTGATCCCGCACCACTTGATGGGCGCGGGCTTAATCCGATTCTGCAGGATCCGGCATTGGCGTTTCATCCACCGTTTCTTTATGCGGGCTATGTCGGGTTTTCGATGGCTTTCAGTTTCGCCGTGGCGGCGCTCATAGAGGGACGTATCGATGCGGCCTGGGCGCGCTGGGTGCGACCATGGACACTTGTTGCCTGGATGTGTCTGACGATCGGTATTTCTATGGGCTCGTGGTGGGCCTATTATGAGCTTGGCTGGGGTGGCTGGTGGTTCTGGGATCCGGTTGAAAACGCGTCCTTCATGCCGTGGCTGGCGGGCACTGCACTGCTTCATTCGGCTTTGGTTATGGAAAAGCGGGACGCGCTTAAAGTCTGGACCGTGCTTTTGGCGATTTTGACATTTTCGCTCAGCCTGTTGGGAACATTTCTGGTGCGTTCCGGTGTGCTCACTTCGGTTCACGCCTTTGCGGTTGACCCTGAGCGTGGTGTTTTTATCCTTGCCATTATGATGCTTTTTATTGGCGGCTCGCTGGCGCTTTTTGCATGGCGCGCGCCGCTGCTCAAGCAGGGTGGAATTTTCGCGCCGATCAGCCGCGAGGGCGCTTTGGTATTGAACAATCTGATTTTGACAACGGCTGCGGCATCGGTTCTGGTGGGTACGCTTTATCCGCTGGTGCTTGAATCGCTCACAGGAGACAAGATCTCTGTGGGCGCGCCGTTCTTTAATATGACGTTCGGGCCGATAATGTTGCCTTTGCTTGTTGCGGTGCCGCTCGGGCCACTTCTGGCATGGAAGCGCGGAGATTTGGCCAAAGTCATGGAGCGGCTTTACTGGGTGACGGCACTGGCATTTATTATCACGGTTGGTTGTTTTGCGATGATTGAGCGGGGGCCATGGCTCGCACCATTTGGCATGGGGCTTGGGCTTTGGCTTGTAGGTGGGGCGCTTGCGGAACCTGCGTTTCGTACCAGGCTTTTCCGGGCGCCGATGGCGGATGTGTGGCACCGGGCCAAGGGCTTGCCGCGCTCTGCATATGGGACGATGTTTGCCCATATGGGGCTTGGACTGACGGTCCTCGGGATTGTGGCGACGTCGGCATGGCAGAGCGAGAAAGTTGTATCGCTCAAAACCGGACAGGCTGAAAATATTGCCGGATACAAGCTGGTATTTGGCGGCGTGGCACCGCGCAGTGGGCCGAACTATAAGGAAATGGTCGGGCTTTTTACGGTAACCAGAGGGGGGGCGCTCATAACCCGGCTTCACCCATCCAAACGCCGATATGCGGTACAAAAACAGGGAACCACGGAGGCCGGAATTTATAATGCACTTCTTGGCGATCTTTATGTGGTGCTTGGGGATCAGCTTGATAATGGCAGCTATTCGGTGCGGATATATTTTAATCCGCTGGTGCGCCTTATCTGGATTGGGACGTTGTTTATGTTTCTTGGCGGCATGTTCTCGCTTTCTGATCGGCGGTTGCGTATTGGCGCGCCCAAGCGGGCGACCTTGCCGGCAGCGCCCGTTGCAGCAGAATAGGATCTGATTTGGTGACTGGTATACAATCGAAAAATTTATTGCAAAATTATCCCCGGATTTTTGTATTGATGTTTCTCGGACTCTTCATTTGGGGAGGCGTTGGATGCGGGCCCGCATCTGCTGTTGAGCCTGATGAGATTTTGAAAGATGCGGGACTGGAGGCGCGTGCGCGCGTAATTTCATCTCAGCTCCGGTGTCTCGTTTGCCAGAACCAGTCGATTGATGACAGCAATGCACCTCTCGCCCATGACCTGCGTGTGCTGGTTCGGGAGCGGTTAACTGCGGGTGATACGGATGATGATGTTTTTGCATATGTCGTGGCGCGCTACGGCACATATGTGCTCTTGAAACCGCCGTTTAATATCAACACACTGCTTTTATGGCTCGCACCGTTTCTCATTCTGGTAGGTGCCAGCTTTATGCTCTATCGGGGTTACCAGGGACGGATGGTGGCCGAGGCGGATACTGAAATTGACGCGCTTAGTGACGCGGAGCGGTTGGAGCTTGATGCTATTTTGTCGCCATCCTCGACCTCAAGTGATGGCGATGACGGTCCAGATGGGTCTTGAGCTGGATTGGTCTATTGGCTCTTTAGATCACCTTAAAAAATATGCGCTGCAATGACGTAGTATTTATTTGCTGCTTATTTTTTGATGCGTCACACTGCCAATAATTTCAGATTGGAGTTGTTTGATGGAAATAGAGATAAAAAAAATTACATTTGAGGGGGCATCAGGGCACAAATTATCAGCCCGGCTTGATCTTCCCAATGGCAAAGTCAGGGCCTATGCGCTGTTTGCTCACTGTTTTACCTGCTCAAAGGATATCTTTGCAGCGTCGCGTATTGCGCGCGGGTTGGCGGATCGCGGGATAGCGGTGTTGCGGTTTGATTTTACCGGGCTTGGGGCGAGCGAAGGTGAGTTTGCCAATAGCAATTTTTCATCAAACGTTGGCGACCTTGTTCTGGCGGCCGACCATCTCCGGCAAAACCATGAGGCACCTAAATTGTTGATCGGGCATAGTCTTGGTGGTGCCGCGGTTTTGGCAGCGGCGTCCCAATTGCCTGAGGCGACCGCGATTGCGACCATTGGCGCGCCGGCGCATGCTGGTCATGTGGCCCAAAATTTTTGTGCAGATATTGAGAGTATTGAACAAGATGGAGAGGCGTCGGTTCAGCTTGGCGGGCGAGAATTCACTATTCAAAAGCAATTTCTTGATGATTTGCGAGCGCAGGATATTTTGGGCAGCATAGGGGATTTGCGCAAGGCTTTGATGATCTTTCACGCGCCACTTGATCAGGTGGTTGGTATCGACAATGCGGCCGAGATATTTATTGCCGCCAAACATCCCAAGAGTTTTGTATCACTGGATGATGCTGATCATCTTTTGACCAGGCGCGAGGATGCGGTATATGTTGCGGAGGTTTTGAGCGCGTGGGCGATGGGTTATATTGATAGCGGGCCGGTCGCGGATGAAGCAATTAAGGGGGATGAAGCGTCCTTTGGTGTGGAAGACGGCATTGTACGCGTTTCGGAAACCGGTCGGGGGAAATTCCAACAGGATGTCATGGTCGGCGCACATCGCTTATTGGCGGATGAGCCGGTTTCTCATGGCGGTCTCGATAGCGGTCCATCGCCATATGATTTTTTGGCAACGGCACTGGGAACCTGCACGACGATGACGCTTCGGATGTATGCGGAACATAAAAAACTCAAGCTGGATCATGTAGCGGTCGATGTGAGCCACGGCAAGGTGCATGCGGATGACTGCATGGACTGCGGTGAGGGGCGTTCGGGCAGGATCGACCGGTTCGAGCGGCGACTTGAAATTAAAGGCGACCTAAGCCCGGCAGAAATTAAACGGCTGGTGGAAATTGCCGATAAATGCCCGGTTCATAAAACGCTTGAAAAGAGTTCTGTTGTGGTGACGACGCTCAAGGAGAATTCTTGATCAAGAATATGATCAAATGGTCAGCAATTGGTGTTATTGAGCGGCTGATGTCTCTGACATGACGGGCGTTTCGACCGTTCGGATGTCCTTTTGGAAATGGGCAAGAAGTGCGCGGGTTGGAAGCCCGGTAATCGGCCAGTCATTGTCTTTTTCAAATTTCTCAATGGCGATCCGGGTCAGGGCACCATATGTTCCGTCCACCGGTCCGGCATAAAGAAGGCGCGCCTTGAGCGTCGTCTGCAGGTTTTTCATGGAGCTTGTGTCGGTAACGATCTTTGCGTTCTTGAGTACGTCCAGGAGGTCCATGAAAGCCGTGGTTGATACGCCGGTATTGGCGACTGTTTGGGGTTTGTATTTTTTTGTGATCCGACCTTTGCGCATCAGAACTTTAGCCTGAATGTACGTACCGACATTGATGCCGACAATCTCGGGGCCCTTTTGGGTTTTAACTATGAGGGGGGAGCCTGATGATGCGCCGCCCGTATCGCAGTTGTGGAGGATCAGTTTGTTTGGTCCGGTGAAATCACGGCGGATCATTTTCCAGCGATATTTGCCAAAACGCCGATTGACCTTGCAGGTTTGGGAATGTGCCAGTTGCCATTTTTTCAAGTCGCGGTGAAAGGCCACCTGATAGAACTTTTTGGCATCGGATACCTTGATAACCTCTTCGACTTTTTTTGTGCTGAGCTTGATGCCGCCATTGCGGCAGACCGGTTTTGCCAGCCGTGCCAGAGCCCAGTCCTTTGTTGCGTCAATGGGGGGGCGAACCCTTAAGCGTGTGGCACCGGTGATGACATGCTGATTGGCGGTATTCGTTCTCGCACCTTCAATGCGCGAGGTTGTACCGCGCTTTTTGTGGTTCAATGAAAATGTGAAATCGCGTAATTTTTGGCGCTTTGTTCCAGCTTTGCCAAACAGGCAGTGGGCGGCGGTGGCGATAATTGATTTGTCGACGCAAAATGCCGTGCAAAGTGTGCGGGAACGCTGGTTATATAGAATGCCGATTTTCTTTGTGATCGGAGATCGTTTGGGTTTGAGGAATTTACGATTGTCTTTTCCAAACACGGCAATGGGTGTCAGCTTAAATGGGCGACCAATGTTGATATTATTGTTTTTGAAGTCCGTGATATTCCCCGGTGCGGGGAATGCGTTTGCGGTGATGTCAGGGGCCAACAGGCTAAGGACAAAGATTAGCGCCCATTGCCATTGCCTCATTAGCGCAACAAAAGGCACATGGGGCATTTTCAATTTGGACATCCAGATCAATATGTTGGCCTTTAAATTGTTTGTTACGCTGGTTAGCGGCAAAATTGACATTACAGAAATTTAATCTTCAAGAAAGGGCAATGTAAGGCAGACTCTACTATATCACGGACAAGGTAATTGTTTGAAATTTTTGATATGAGGTAGACTTAATGCAATTGAGCACTCCGATAACGAATTCTCCGGCACCGAAACAAGGGTCGCAAAAATTGCGCCGTGGGTTTGGTGGATTAACGGCTGCTGCCATATTGGCTGGTGCTGCTGCATTTAGTCTGGCCCCTTGTGGTACGGCTTCCGCGGAAGGTGCACTGAAATCAGCACCTGTCAATCAGGTGTTTGGTACGGCTCCGGTTAGTTTTGCTGACTTGGCCGAGAAGGTTAAACCGGCTGTGGTTTCGATTAGCGTGAAGGGTAAAGTTAAAACCGTTTCACGCAAGTTTGGTGGCAAGCAGGCGCCATTGCCAGGGATTCCCAAAGACAGCCCGTTCCGTGAATTTTTCAAGAAATTTAACGAGCAGCCCGGTGGCATGCCTAATACGCGGCCAACACAGGCGCAGGGTTCGGGATTTATTATTTCCGAAGACGGATATGTGGTGACCAATAACCATGTGATTGATGATGCGTCTGAAATTACTGTGGTGCTTGATGACCGCACGAAGGTTAAAGCAAAGCTTATCGGAACCGATCCGCGCACGGATATCGCGCTTCTCAAGCTTGAGGGAAAGCGTAAATACAAGTTTGTCGGTTTCTCGAAGAAAGCGTCACGCGTCGGCGAATGGGTAATGGCTGTTGGTAACCCGTTTGGACTTGGTGGCACTGTGACCGTCGGTATTATATCCGCGAAAAGCAGAGATATTGGTTCTGGTCCTTATGACTATTTGCAGATTGATGCGGCCGTTAACCGGGGCAATTCTGGTGGACCTGCGTTCGATCTTTCGGGAAATGTTGTTGGTGTGAATACAGCAATCTTCAGCCCGTCGGGCGGTAACGTGGGCATCGCGTTTGCGGTTCCTGCAGCGCTTGTAACTCAGGTGGTTGCAGATTTGAAAAGCCAGGGTACGGTTTCTCGCGGTTGGCTTGGTGTGCATATCCAGAACGTCACGGAGGATATCGCGGCAAGTCTCGGTATGGCCAAGGCAGGCGGCGCGCTTGTGACCAAGGTGATGGCGGATGGCCCTGCGGGTCGTGACGGCATTATCGTCGGTGACACGATTATCGCCGTCAATAATATGAAAATTGAAAACAGTCGTGATCTGGCCCGTAAGATTGCCGATCTTGACCCCAAGACAACAGCCAAAATCAAGGTGCTGCGTCAGGGCAGCGAGAAGGTGGTTGGTGTACGTCTCGGCCTCTTCCCAGGCACAAAGAAACTTGCCAGCCTGGAGAAGGCTGAACCGGTTAAACCTGATACGAAGAAGGTCAAAAGCCTTGGCATGTCGCTTACGTCGGCTGCTTCCGCGGCGTCCGGCGCACCTGGCGACAAGCACACCGGTGCGTTGGTTACGGAAATTGACCCAACATCTGAAGCTGCCGTCAAAGGCATTCAGCGCGGCGACGTTATCATGGAGGTTGCCGGCATTGATGTCAGGTCACCTGGTGATGTTACCCGCGGCGTGAAGAAGGCGAAGTCCCTGGGGCGTAAGGCTGTTCTTCTCCGGATCAAATCGGGTGATCGTCAGAGATATGTAGCGCTGCCTTTGAAAAAGTCCTGATCAGGCGTTATCGATAAGTTGCGGCCGGGGGGTGTTCTCCCGGTTGCAGCATTTTTTTTGTTTGTTGCAGAAATTATAATATGTCCGTTTAAACCTTATATTGATGGTTCAGAGATGCGTGTATTGATTATTGAAGATGACCATGAAACCGCGTCATTTCTGAAAAAATCCTTAAAAGAAAACGGCCATATTGCCAATATTGCGAATGACGGGGAGCTTGGGCTTCAATTGGCGCGGGATGAAAATTTCGATGTGCTGATTGTTGACCGGATGTTGCCCAAGCTTGATGGGTTAAGTGCCATTTCTACGTTGCGGGCGGAAGGTGACCAGACGCCGGTTCTCATTTTGAGTGCGCTTGGTGATGTCGATGACAGGGTGACAGGGCTCAGGGCGGGGGGCGACGATTATCTTACCAAACCATATGCATATAGCGAACTTCTGGCGCGTATCGAGGCGTTGGCGCGTCGGTCTCAGCCGGAGGAATCGGAGACACGATTCGTCGTTGGCGATCTCGTGCTTGACCGGTTGTCTCATAAGGTGACGCGGTCTGATGAGACAATTGTTTTGCAACCGAGAGAATTCCGCCTACTCGAATATTTAATGAAGAATGCCGGTCAGGTTGTCACGCGAACCATGCTTCTTGAGAGCGTGTGGGATTATCATTTTGACCCTCAGACGAATGTGATTGATGTGCATATTTCGAGGTTGAGGTCGAAAATCGACAGGAATTATGAAGTGCCGCTTCTGCATACAGTTCGCGGTGCGGGATATGTGATCCGTGACAGCGATCTCTAAAGCGCTTGGCACGGCGGCGTTCCGGCTTACCCTCGTCTATCTTCTGATTTTCATGATTATCGCGGGCGCGGTGATTGGTTATATGTTCTGGCGAACGAATAATCTTTTGACCGAGCAGGTCATGCAGACGGTAGGGGCGGAAGTCAAAGGACTCCGGGAACAGTTCAGCGTTGGCGGTGTGGCGCTCTTGGAGCAGACCGTTGAGCGCCGTGCGCTGCGCCCCGGCAACAATCTCTATCTTCTTACAAATTCACAAGGCGTCCGGCTCGCGGGGAATCTTAATCGTGTTCCGCCGCGCCTGGTCGAAAAGCCCTCGGGTGGGGTATTTGAATATACACGTCTTGGATATGAGGGGGCACAGCGTCGGATGGCGGTGGGTAGTGTGCTGGGAGTTTCTGGCGGTGCATTGTTGATTGTTGCCAGAGACATTGAGGATCAACGGAACTTCACCAGCGGGTCGCGACGGATATTTCTTTGGTCGTTTGCACTTTTGGCACTTGTTGGCGTTGGCGGTGGGGTGATGATCTCGCGGCATATTCTGGCGCGCATCGAAAAAGTGAATGAGACGGCGCAGACGATTATATCAGGTGATTTTTCCGGCCGTATTCCCATCACGGGCGCGGATGATGAGCTTGACCGGTTATCAGAAAGCCTCAACCGGATGCTGACCCGGATTGAGCAACTCATGAGCGGCCTTAAGGAGGTCTCGGATAATATTGCTCACGATCTCAAGACGCCGCTAAGCCGGATGCGGAACCGGGTTGAGGGGGCTTTACGGGAGGGCGGTGGTGAGGATGATTACCGGGAGGTTTTGGAGCGGACGATCGAAGAGTCAGATGAGTTGATCAAAACCTTCAATGCTCTTCTCTCTATCGCACGACTTGAGGCGGGGGCGGTTGGCAAGTCTTTTCAATCCGTGTCATTAAGCGATATTCTTCGCGATGTGGGAGAGCTTTATGAGCCGCTTGTCGATGACGGGGGGATGAAGCTTCAATTACACGTCGAGGACGGTGTTCAGATATTGGGAGACCGGCAGTTGCTCGGTCAGGCGATGGCCAATCTTTTTGAAAATGCGTTGAAATATGGTGTGTCTGGTGGTTGCCCTGATAAAAAGGGTCAATCGATGATCGCTGATATAAGTGTCAAACTTGATGTGGTGAATTCTGAGGCGCGAATCAGCGTTTCGGATCGTGGTCCCGGTATCCCTGAAGGTGACCGGGCGCGCGCGCTAAAAAGGTTTGTCCGGCTCGAAGACAGTCGTTCGCAACCGGGCAGTGGATTGGGGCTTAGCCTTGTGGCGGCGGTTGCGCGGCTGCATGGGGGAGATGTTGTGCTGGAAGATGCCCGTCCGGGACTTCGGGTTGTTTTATCTTTTCCCATTGAAGACAAATCAGCACATAGTTGATTTGAGACAAGGCAGCTTGGATCTGTCTGTTTGATTATTGCTGCGGATTTGTAGATCCGGGGTATTGAAGGAGGGAGAGGAATTGTCTCAATCTGGTTTGGGGAATGCGATTAAATCTGTGCCACCGGTTTTTGATGAGACCCGTGCCCAATTGCAATTTGATGACCTTAGGGGGTCTGCAGAGAGGCTGGGAATTGACAGGGCGCTTGATGAGTTGCTGGCTTTACCTTTGGTTCGCAAGTTGCTTGATGCCATCATGGGAAGCTCGCCCTATCTTACACAATTGATATTGAGGGACCCTGCCCGGATTATCATGTTTCTGGAAAATGATCCTGAAACATCATTGTCTGATCTCAATGCCACGCTTATGAAAAATTCTGGGAACGCGCAGACGCGGGACGAATTGATGCGTGCTCTCAGGGAATATAAGTCCTCTATTGCGCTTTTAACGGCACTTTGTGATCTGGCTGATGTTTGGCCTGTCATGAAAGTCACGGCGGTTTTGTCTGATTGCGCTGATTTAACACTGCAATATTCGGTGCGGTTTTTATTGCAGGAGGCGGCATCCAAGGGGGAATATCTCCCTGCGGATGATTTTGATCTGGTGGAAGCCTCCGGTTACATTGTCGTGGCTATGGGGAAGCATGGTGCGTGGGAGTTAAATTATTCGAGCGATATTGATCTCATTGTTTTTTATATTGCGGGGAAAGCTCGTTTGCGCGATGGGGTGATTGAGCAGACGTTCTTTGTCCGCCTCACCAGGGCCCTTGTGAAGTTGATGCAAGAGTCGACCGCTGATGGTTATGTTTTTCGGACGGATTTACGTCTGCGGCCTGATCCGGGTGCTACCCAGGTGGCGCTCTCGACGGAGGCAGCGCACGGCTATTATGAAAGTTTTGGCCAGAACTGGGAAAGGGCTGCGATGATAAAGGCGCGGGCAGTTGCCGGTGACATTGCGGCTGGTAACATGTTCCTCAACGAGTTGCAGCCATTTGTATGGCGGAAATATCTTGATTTTGCGACCATTGCCGATGTCCATGCGATGAAACGGCAAATCCACACCCATAAGGGATTTTCCAAGGTTGCGGTCGGTGGACACAATATCAAGCTCGGGCGGGGCGGTATTCGGGAGATCGAGTTTTTTGCCCAGACACAGCAATTGATCGCGGGCGGACGGCAGGAAGATTTGCGCATTTCCGAAACGCTTAAAGCTCTCGATAAGCTGGTGGAGCGGGGCTGGATTGAGGAGCGCGCACGCGATGAGCTTCAGGCGGCCTATATCTTCCTGCGTATGGTTGAGCATCGCCTGCAGATGATCAATGACGAGCAAACGCAAACGCTGCCGGGGGAGGGAGAAGGGCTTCTTCTCATGGCGCGGTTTTGCGGATTTGGACAGGTTGAGGATTTTGAAGATGAGATGCTCAGGCACCTCAATAATGTACAAGGGCATTATGGTGCACTATTTGAGGATGTGCCTGCACTTAGTGGAGAGTTTGGTAATCTCGTATTCACTGGCGATGAGGACGATCCGCGGACATTAAAGACACTCCATGAAATGGGGTTTGAGAACGCCCCCGCTGCAATCTCGATTGTCAGGGGATGGCACTTTGGACGCTACCGGGCGATGAAGTCGGAGACGGTACGATCGCTGTTGACCGAGTTTCAGCCTGCACTATTGGGTGCGCTCGGTCATACAAGTGATCCAGATTTTGCGCTCAGGAGCTTTGACAGTTTTTTGAGTTCAATTCCAGCCGGGGTGCAGCTCTTTTCTCTCCTCCGGAGTAATCCTGAACTGCTGCGGCTGGTTGCCGATATCATGGGAACGGCACCACGTCTGGCGAGTATTATGAGCAGGCAACCACGCTTGCTCGAAGCGGTTCTTGATCCAGGTTTTTTTGGAGAGATACCAAGCCAGAGTGATCTTGATGCGCTTGTGGAGGAGGAGCTCACGAGGACATCCGATTATCAGGATGGTTTGGAACGGGTGCGGATTATTGGTAAGGAACAGTCGTTTCTAACTGGTGTGCGTGTGTTGTCTGGTACGGTTGATGCGGAGGAAGCAGGGGCGAATTATGCCGCGCAAGCCCGCGCACTTATTCGTGGCTGTCACGGTTTGGTTGAGCGTGAGGTTGCGCAAAATCATGGTGAAATGTTAGGTAGCGGATTTGTCGTTATTGCCATGGGGAAGCTTGGTGGTTCCGAGATGTCGGCATCATCAGATGTCGATCTCATTACGGTTTATGATTTTGATGAAGCGCATGCCTATTCGGATGGTAAGAGGGCATTGCACGGTAATGCCTATTATGCCCGCTGCACGCAGCGGCTTATTTCGGCGCTGACTTCGCCAATGGCTGAGGGGCGGCTTTATGAAGTCGATATGCGTCTTCGTCCATCAGGAAATGCGGGGCCGGTGGCGACACGGTTAGCGAGTTTTGATGCTTATCAGCGCGAGACTGCGTGGACCTGGGAGCATATGGCGCTCACGCGGGCGAAAGTTATTTCCGGGCCGCCGGAACTTAGATCACGGGTAGAGGAGGTCATCCGTGATGTCCTGATGATGGCGCGGGAACCTGAAAAAATTGTGAGCGATGTTCGCGAGATGCGTGACAGGATTGCGTTGGAGAAAGGGTCAGATGATCCCTGGAATATCAAGCAGGTGCGTGGTGGTCTGATTGATCTTGAATTTATTGCGCAATATCTGCAACTCGTACACGGGCGGTCGGCCCCTGGGGTGTTGCAGTCGAATACATTTGAGGCGTTTCAGGCGCTGAAAGAGGCTGGCGTTATTGATGCCGCCCAGGCAGAGACTTTGATATCGGCGACGCGGTTGATGCACAATCTTATGCAGGTCTTGCGCCTTTGCATCGATGGATCTTTTGAGGCGTCGGGGGCGCCTGAAGAAATGAAAACACTGCTTTGCCGTGCCAGTAACATGCCCGATTTTTCACGGCTGCATGGATCGCTTAAAGCGATCCAGGTGGAAGTATTCGAGCTTTATGAAGAGCTTGTGAAATAGTTAACCCGGGACAGCTGAGAGAAATGCGGGTTAAGCTGCTCGTTCGAGTTTTGCCGATTGCGCCCCGGAAATCCAATCTCCGATATCTGTGAGGGTCGGTGTTTCGCCTGAACGATTGATCCGCTGACCTTCCTCGGTCTCGCAAAAAGCTGCGATGTCGGGATGCATGTCGCGCGGATCGGATATGGCAATTTCGTTGGCATCTCTAAAGCCGCCACCAACAAGGATTTGGGCGTGGCCTCCGCGGAGACGGGGAATGTCGCAACACAGGCGTGCCTGATCCTGCCAGTCAATGATGGTTTCGGCATTGATATAATGGAGGTTCAGGTCTTCGCTCAGTTCATCGGGATCGGCTGCCAGTAAATCGGATACGCGGAATACACCAAAACGGTTCAATTTTTTGGCTGTCTTGCGGCCAATCGATGGGGCGTCAACGACATTATCTTCCCGGTTGAGGTAGAATTGATTGTTAAACTCGGTTTGCGTTGCATTCTGGTCTGCATCGGAAACTGCCTGAACGTCGGTCGTTTGCGTGTCGGTGGATGGTTCAACTTTTTCTGCCATCCGGTCGAGAATATTTTTCGCCTGCTGGTCTATTTTGTCTTTTGCAAGTGCGGCTGTTGTTGCTGCGGCCTGGACTGCCGGTGCCGGTTTTGCTGATTTGGGCGCCGCCATGTTGCGCTGTTTCTTCTTCCTTGAAGTTTTTGTCTCTTGGCGGGATTTTTTTGCTGATGCAACTGATGAACGCGCCCTTGATGATGCTTCACCGGGTTTGCGCCCCAGAACTTCAACAGAATGTAATTCGCGGATTGTGCGTTCGTCTTCGTCGAGCGTTTCTTCGACTGTGCCCGTGGCCTGTAACTCGTCATACATCGCCTGGACTTCTTTTTGGTCGGCGGCGTCTTCAAGTTTATTGGTAACCCAGCGGACCGGAATTTTCAGGGTTGCGACAAAGGTTTGAGGTGTCAGTGCAACCTTTGGAGGTGTGGCGCCAGTTTCCGAGAACGCGCGATCAAGGATTGTTGCAAAGCCAATGGCTGCGTAGCGCAGAAGCATGGCAACGAATTTGCGGCTGTGATCATCAAGTCCTTCGGGCGGATGCACGACACCTTTGTGGACATCATAATGTGTGATGAGCTTTTCGTAATAAGCGTTTGAAGTCGTGGCACCGGCGCGGACCATATCGCCAATCCAGTCATCGCCTGATCCCGCTTCGACTTTGAGGTCGGCAAATTCGGCTTCACCGGTTTTGCGCAGCTCTGCGTATGATTTTGATATGCTCCACTCGACCGCGCGGTGAATATTGTTTTCGGCTTCGCACTGGGCCGTGTGAAGCGGCTCAATGGGATCGGTATAGTAGTGGCTGAGGACGCCTGCCGCATAAACAGCTTCTTCCCAACTTTCGCTTTGGATGGCCGTTATGAGGTGGTTATACCAGTTAGTCGCCTTATCTGGAGCGCCGCCCCAGAAATTGTCGCGAACATGGAGTACGTGGTTTTTAAAATCCTTGAATTCCTTATCGGGCGCTTTGGCACCTTCAAGGTAGAGCTCGGAATGTTTGAGAATGAGTCGCTGCCAGCCTTTGGAATTTTCGCATTCAAGGTGGCGTAGCGCGTCCATGGCGAGCTTGTGATGGGTTCCATTGGCGTGCGTTGCGTAAACCAGGCGAAAAAGAAGGCTCATATTCACATCCTCCACAGAGCGTTATTTAAGTCCGCACGCTATGCGAGTCGCGTTTTTTCACCAATGGTGATGGGGAATTGGTCCACAGAGAGATATTTTTTTTCCGGATTTGGAGACGTGCCCGTGCGGGGCATGATTATGCCCTTGGCGTAGAAAAATGTATTTTTGTCTGCTTATTCAATTGCTGGCACGGATAGTTCTTTTTAGCGACCTTCCCGGTACCAGGTCAGGCTCTATTTTACCTCACGGCCATTACGCATGGTGAACCATGCTGGCCTCCGGTGGGGCGGGCTAACGGCCCGGGGCATGATTATGCCCTTGGCGCAGAAAAATGTATTTTTGTCTGCTTAGTCAATTGCTAGCACGGATAGTTCTTTTTTAGCGACCCTCGCGGTACCACGTCAGGCTTAGGAGCCCCAATAAAACCGCCAGGGCGAGAAGGCCGGTCATCAACGGTGTGATTTTTATGCCGCGGACAAGATAGGCATCGCGGTTCAGTAGTCCAAGCCAGTTCTGACCAAACATGATGTTGGCGGAGCGCTGCATGGTAATTCGTGGTAATGCTATATCAGTGCTGTCGTTGTTCGTTCCTTGTGCAACCCAGAATGCGCCGCCGCCTGTTTCTTTATGGATGGGTTTGAGTTTTTCGTCTGTTGTAACGACATCCGACATTTCGCGCGCGTTGGTTGTGCCGGCGTGAACAAGTGCGCTCAAGTCATCGGAAGTGAGCTTATAAAGGCCTGGACTTTTTACTTTAAGGTCTTTGCGCCACAGGCCCGGCTTGACTTCTTTAAGCTCGGTCAGGGTAGTCAGGCCGTCAGGTGCCGTTATGGTCACTGGGGGGACGGTTTTTTTCATTGTGCGGCGCTCGATTGTGACATTAAGCCCGCCTGATCTTGCTGAAAGAAATTCCTCCTCAAGGTCGGGTTCCTTCATGAGCCAATGGGAGAGACGCCGCAACAGGGTTGTATGCGGGCCACCGCCTTCAAAACCGCGCGCCCATAACCATGCGTGGTCGGACAAGAGGAGGGCTACCCGACCGTCTCCGATGCGATCGAGGATGAGGAGTGGTTTGTCGTCGCTGCCTTTCATAACCACGCGTCCACGGGTTGGAGTTGTGTCGATGAGGCGGAACCAGTGACCCCATTTGGGATTTTTTGGGTCATTGCCGGGCAGATTTCTGGTTACGGGGTGGCGCGTGCCGTCACGGGTGATGCGCGGCTTATAAGGCCCTTCGCGGACTTGCCCTGTTGGCGCTGCGGGGAGTATCTGGCTTAAGGGAGTTTGATATATGCTTGTGCTGTCTGCGTAGTTTTCACCCGCTGCGACAAGCACTGCGCCGCCGTTTTCTTCGACATAGCGGGCGATATTATCGAGGTAGAGCAATGGCAATACGCCGCGTCGCTGATAGCGATCAAAAATTATGAGGTCGAAATCATTGAGCTTTTCGGAAAAGAGCTCACGGGTCGGGAAGGCTATCAAGGAAAGCTGATGGATGGGGGTGCCGTCCTGCTTTTCAGGTGGGCGCAAAATTGTGAAATGGACGAGATCAACCGAGGCGTCCGATTTGAGGAGATTGCGCCATGTGCGCTCGCCTGCGTGTGGTTCGCCAGAGACAAGAAGTACGCGAAGGTTTTCGCGGACACCTTCGGCTGAAACTATAACGCGATTATTGAGACGTGTGAGTTCTCCTTTTTTATGGGCGAGCTGGATTTCAATAATATTGGTGCCGGCGTGGGGAAAATTGAACGGTATCTCGATCTTTTTTCCGATGGGAGCGTAGAGGCTTTCGTCGGCCTGGCCTTCACGGCGGATGGTCAGTAGCGCTGTGTCGCTGGGACGCGTCTTTTTTTCCGTTGTTTTGACGATGAGCTCGATTGCCTGCTCGGTGCCTACGATGCCGTATCGGGGTGCTTTTACAATTTTTATTCGCCGATCAAACTCTTTTTTGGTTCCGGTCAGGATTGTGTGGACAGGTGCCTGGATATTAAGGGATTTTGCATTGGCAGGCACGTCGTGAATTTGGCCGTCGGTGATGAAAATAACGCCTGCAAGACGATCAGGCGGGATGTCGCTTAGGGCGCGATTTAGATCTTCGAAGAGGTTTGTACCGCCGTCAGCCCGGCTGTCATCCTGGGCGGATGACGTAATCCAGCGGGTTTCAAGAGCGCTCACGCCATTGAGCTTTTGCTCGAGTTCCTCGCGAATTTTTGCGCTTCGTTTGTCACGGTTCGCGATTGATTGGCTCGCACTTTTATCCATCACTATGAGCGCTATGTTGGTGAGCGTATCGCGTTCTTCCTGTTTGAATGTCGGGTTGGCGAGGGCTGCCATCATGGCGGCCAGGCTCAAGGCGCGCATGAGACCGCCGGGACGTCCCAAAACGATGAGTGTGATTGCCAATATTGCGCTTATGGCGGCAAGGCTGATTAGCAGGGTGCTATTAATGAGGGGTGCGAATTCGATTTGCCAGGTCATATCAATTGCCTCACTGTCCCAAACGCTCAAGAAGTGCCGGGACGTGGACCTGGTCAGCTTTATAATTGCCGGTCAGGGCGTACATGACAATATTTACACCAGTGCGGAAGGCCCATTCGCGCTGTCTTTCACCCCCTGGAACGACCGCATAAAGGGGGGTGCCGTTATCATCGAGAGCCCAAGCCGCGGCGAGATCGTTTGAGGTGATGAGTATTGAGCTGACGCCATCGGTCTGGCTTGCATCTCCGGTTGCATCGACTGAATTCTGTCGGGCCTCTACCCACAATTCGCCACCATTCCAACGACCGGGAAAGCTTGAGAGCAGATAAAACGATTTCGTCAGTACATGGTTTTCCGGCACGGGTTGAAGACGTGGAATGTCGAGCTTGCCGATCAGGCGGTTGAGTGCATCGGAGTTGCCACCGGGTGTGCCATTTAGTGTCTGTACGCGGCTTTGGAAATCACGGGTGTCGAAAATGATCATGCCACCCTGTTTCATATATGCGTCGATCTTTGCCAAAGTGGTTTCGCTCAATGTTTTTGGACTGTCGATCACCGGCCAATAGAGCAGCGGAAAGAATGCAAGTTCGTCGTGATCAATGTCGACACCCATCGGGCTTGTGGGTTCGACTGCCGTGCGTCGCGCCAGATAACGGCTCAAGCCTGTCAGTCCGAGACGGCTGGTGCGGTCGATTTCCGTGTCGCCGGTCATAACATAGGCGAGATGGGTGTTGAGGGCTGCATTGGTTGCGCGTGAAAGATCGTCGCCGGATTTTTGAGCATTGGCCGGATTGATCGACAAAGCGAGAACGGTGCTGCTTATGGCGATAGCGCAAAGGAGAAGTGCGGATGCTGACACCGATTTGGCAGATTTCAATTTAAGGCCTGACTGCAGGAAAAGCACCGCGAGGATGTCAAGGAACAGGAAGGACAGAGCCGCAAGCAAAGCGTGCGCCTTGAGGAGTACCGGCTTTTCCGTTTCGAAGATCTCGGCCTTGATGCCGCTCATATCTGGCTTGAGCATTACGAGTTTCGTTTTTGGGGTGATGAGATTGAGTGCGCGCGCGCCATCGACCTTGCCGTAAAGGCCCGGTGGGTGGTTGATCGAGGGACGGTGATTTGAAAAGTCTCTCATTGAGATGGCGCGTGTGGTCGGCTGCGGGGACGTGAGCTCGCCAAAGCCGTTCAGGATCCTATATGGGGGGAGCAGGTTTTGAGTAGGCGTTTTAAAATCAGCCGAGGGGTTTGCGTCTTCTATTTTACCCGAACCGCTGAACTGCGCTTTATCACCGATCTGTTGACCGGCGGATTTGCTGCCAGCTCCGACACTGGTGATGGAGGAGAGTGTGTTCAGACGGCGTAACATGTCGACGAATAGTCCAGACAGTGGAAGGTTCGACCAATCTGAGTTTGCGGTAATATGAAAGAGTATGAGCCAGCCATTGTCCTGTTTTCTGGCTGTTACGAGGGGTGTGCCGTCTTTTAGTCTGGCCCAGACCTGAGTTGTCGTGTTGAGCATGGCGGGATCGGCGAGTACCTGTCTGCTGACGGTGACTTCGGGTGAACCAGCGAGGCCTTCGAACAAGCTTTGCTCGTCAAATGGGGCGAGGGGCTGGGGGGAGCTCCACGACAAGGCGCCGCCTAATGTACGGCCGCCCAGGCGTAAGGGGGCGGGCAGCAAATCATCGCTCGCTTTTTCGAGGCGCGGGCCAGCAAAGCGAATAAGTACGCCGCCGCGCGATGTCCATTGGTGCAGATTTTTCAGGGATGCGCCGTTAATATTTCCGATGTCGGCCATGATCAGAACCGAGGGATTCTGTTTCATGAGATCTGCCAGGCCGAGTTGGAAATTCTTTTCCTTGGTGCGTAGAAGCGTTGCATACGGTGTTAGTGCCCTGTTTATGTAATAGAGGGGAGCGAGGAGGGGTTGAGACTTCTCCTGAGACGTGCTGGCAAGGAGGCCGACGCGGTTCCAGCGGGACCGGGCATCGAGGAGATGCACGGCACCGGCTGAGTTTTGACCAGTGATTTCAATACTGGTTATCTGGTTCCGGAGTTCGCTCGGCATGTCGAGTGTGACGGTGGCGGAGGCACCACTGTTGGCAAAACTAAAATCGACTTCGGCGAGCTTTTGGCCATTTTTGGAATGGGCACTGATTTTACCGGATCTCGGCCCCTGGTCGGCGCGCAACACGATCGCATCGAGCCTGCCTCCTGGCCCCAATTTGCTTGTCAGCGCCAATGGGCCGCCGCTGGATGCAGTGTTGACCATTGTGATCTGGCCGTCTGTGTCCAGTGTCTGGCGGAGCTGTTCTGCAAATTTTTCTGCCTGACCATAATCCAGTCCATCGCTGAGCCAATAAATTGAAGCTGACTTTAAGTCGGGATGATTTGCTGCGAATTTTTGATAGATAGATAAGGCGTCCGCACGGTTTGGCACAATGGGGGAGGGGGGGAGTGCCTCGATGAATTCGCGTGCGGCTTTTGGCGTGCCAAGTTTGGGGAGTGTTTTGAGTGCCCGTCCTGCGGTGGTTAGTACCAAAACCGGTTTTGACAGCGCCTCTGCCTGGTCGATTGTGAGATTGGCAAAATCTTTGCGGATATTCCATCCGTTTGCACTTGCCCAGCCATTGTCAATTATGAGGACAAGGGGGCCTTTTGTGAGACTTTGCTTTTTTTCTGGATTAAGGACGGGTTCGGCTAATGCGAAGATCAGACAGGCGGCGGCAAGCATGCGAATGAGGGTCAGCCACCAGGGACTGCGTGACGGTGTTTTATTGCGATTTTTGAGGCCCTTCAATAGCCGGGTCGGGGGGAACTGGACGCTTTGGGGGCGCGGTGGCGTGGTGCGCAATAGCCACCAGATGACAGGCAGTGCGATGAGTGCCGCCAGTGACCAGGGGCTAAGAAACCCAAGAGAGCCCAACATTATATTTGCCCTCCCTCAGTGATAGCCTTTGAGTTTTGTTCAATATTCAAGTTTGCGCTTTTTGTTTTTGCCTGTCCGGTCGCGTGATGACGGAAGTCGCTTGCGCTACCCGATATGCGTGTGTGAAGAGCGAGCAGGGCCTCTTCCGCCGGGCGATCGGTGTGGTGAATGGTAAAGCTCCATTCAAGCTTGCGCATGAGATCGCGGATTTTATTGCGGTGTTCTTCAAGGCGTGTTGCGTAGGCATCGCGAAGCTCTTCTGCGCGCTCGGCCAGCATTCTATCGCCGCTTTCTGCTGCCTCAAACAGAGTGCGTCCCTCATAGGGTAGCGTTTCTTCGGCGGGATCAAAAATCTGCAGGAGATGGCCTTTGACACCCTGTGCGGCGAATGTTGACAATCGGGATTCGAGTTTATCAACGGGCTCGAGAAAATCCGAGAGGAATATGGCTTCAGAAAAACGGCTTAGTGTCGCCTGTGGCGGCAGGCTTTTATGGTTGTGGCTGACATTTGACTGATCGCTTTCTTCTGCGTCTTCCAATACGGCCTGTGCCATGCGCTGTATCGCCTGCCGGTGGGCGGTGGGCGGCATCATGCCCAATATGGCGACGCGCTCGCCGCCCCGCACCATCATTTCACCAAGTGCAAACATCAGGGTTAGGGCACGGTCGCCCTTTGTGGTGTTTGCGAGCTTGCTCCTGAAATCCATTGAAGGCGAAAGGTCAGACCATAACCAGATGGTGTGAGCCGCTTCCCATTCGCGTTCGCGTATATAGAGGTGATCGGAGCTTGCCGACCGACGCCAGTCGATCTGACCGACGGCATCTTCGTTTTGGTATTGGCGGAATTGCCAGAAGGTTTCGCCCGGGCCAGCGCGGTGCCTGCCATGGATGCCGTGCTCGACAGTAAGTGCCACGCGCCGCGCTTCCAGCATCAAGTCGGGTAACCTGGCAGCCAGAGCATGGGCGCGATTTTCAATATTCAGGAGCCGGTCCCCCTTGTCGGTTGCCCGTGTTGTCGCGTTTGTCCTTGCGATTCCAGCCAAGTGTGACACCTCTTATGTGTGCGGCTATAGAAAAATAATGTAACGGAGTGAGCGGCTATTCCAGAGTAGCTGCCAATTCCTCAATGATATCCGTTATGGTGATGCCTTCGGCACGGGCCGCGAATGTGAGCGCCATGCGGTGTTTCAGAATGGGGGTGGCCAATGCCTTCACGTCTTCTACAGAGGGTGCGAGGCGACCATCGATAAGTGCTCTGGCACGGATGGCCATCATAAAGCTTTGGCTGGCGCGGGGGCCGGGGCCCCAGGTTACAAGGTGATTGATCCGCTCGCTTGCGCCATCGCCCGGGCGGGCGGCGCGGACCAGTTGCAGGATCGCGTCAACAACTTTGTCGCCGACCGGGATCTGGCGCACCAGATGCTGCATGGCCATGAGCTCTGTTGCTGTCAGTACCGTCCCGAGGGACGGCTCTTCGGTGCCGGTTGTGGCGTAAAGCATGCGCCGTTCGGCGAGCTCATCGGGGTAAAGCACATCTATCTGCATTAAAAAGCGGTCGAGTTGCGCTTCGGGCAGGGGATAGGTGCCTTCCTGCTCCAGCGGGTTCTGGGTTGCGAGCACGTGAAACGGCTTTGGCAATTCCTGCCGTGTGCCTGCGACGGAGACTTCGTGTTCCTGCATGGCCTGCAAAAGGGCTGATTGGGTTTTCGGGCTGGCGCGGTTGATCTCGTCGGCCATCAGGAGTTGAGTAAATACCGGGCCTTTCAGAAAACGGAAATGACGCTTGCCGGTGGCATCTTCTTCCAAAACCTCCGAGCCGGTTATATCGTATGGCATGAGGTCGGGGGTGAACTGGATGCGCTTGCTGTCCATTCCGGCGATGGCGGCGATTGTTTCGACGAGTTTTGTCTTGGCAATACCGGGTACGCCGATGAGCAACGCATGGCCACCCGAAAGAAGCGTGATCAGGGTATTGCTAATAACCTCATCCTGACCGAAAATAACGGAGCTTGCAGTTTTGTGAACTTCGCGGATTTTGACGCCTGCGGCTTCGATCCGTTCGACGATATCTTCGTCTGTCTGGGTAATTGTGTTCATTATATTGAATAGCCGGTTTGGGTTGCTCTGTCTTAGATGGGGCGTAAGTGAATATAGGGCTCATTTTTGTTGGAGCAAACAGTTTTACGTCTAAATTCGGCACAATGTTGTTCGTGAGCTAGCTTCAAACTGATTTGAAGATTAACAGTTTTTGATATCTGAGCGCGCATTTGCTTTGAGTTTGGTAAAATATTTGTATTGGAAATAAGTTTTGACCGATAAACCCGATAATGCTCCACCTCGATCCGGGGCTGAAACCAAGGCTGACACAACAGCTGGCTTAAGCGGGCTCGAAGCCCTGATTGCGCAGTCGTCGGAAAAAGGTCTGCCGCCTGTGCATTTGTGGAACCCGGATTATTGCGGCGAAATCGGCATGCGCATAGCTTCTGATGGCACCTGGTTTTATCAGGGTAGCCCTATTGGTCGGAAACCTCTGGTTCGGCTTTTTTCAACGGTACTTAGAAAAGACGAGGATGGGCAGACATATCTTGTAACACCGGTTGAGAAAATCGGCATTGATGTGGATGACGCTCCGTTTCTCGGTGTCGAGATGGCTGTGACGGGCATCGGACGCGATCAGGTTCTTACCTTCCGTACCAATGTCGATGATGTGGTGGAATGCGGGCCGGATCATCCATTGCGATTTGAGGTCGAGGAGCCGCATGGTGGCTTGAAGCCTTATCTCCTTGTTCGCGGTCGTCTTGAGGCTTTGGTGACGCGCGCACTTTATTATGATCTGGTTGAGTTGGCTGTCACGGACGGGGCCGGCGATAATTCCCGCTTCGGACTCTGGTCTGGCGGTGAGTTTTTCGAGATGGCCCACTAGTGGGTTTCTAGTTGGCGCTTCGTGTTGAGCACTAAGTGTTAGGCATGCAGCGGGTGGTGCGCCGGGGTACGTTCATCCACTACCGTCATCCCGATGAAAATCGGGACCCAGTTTCGGTGGCGAAAGAGGTGCGGATTTAAGTTCTTTGACGACAGTAATCAAGACGCGAGATCAAATTGCGACCGCACCCAGCCGTAACCCGTTCTGGACCCCCTAAATTCACAGAACAAGTGCAACACCCTACAATGGGTGTCGCTATGGGAAATAAATATTCACAACTCTCGCTCGGGGAACGGATAGAGATTTATCGTCTGCACTCCGGCAATTCATCAATCCGC
>Ga0209633_10000439_pt1 | contig 48886 bp, 47 predicted proteins | sample Cruoilmetagenom1_FD_187290 | JGI IMG/M metagenome (GOLD analysis project Ga0209633, IMG submission 187290) | Oil polluted marine microbial communities from Coal Oil Point, Santa Barbara, California, USA - Sample 1 (SPAdes) (version 2) | ecosystem: Environmental > Aquatic > Marine > Oil seeps ... | reverse complement strand
TATTACAAATTATTATGATGGATTCGTATCGATCCTTTGATGTAATTCATACTTAAAGGTACGAATTTTAATCAAATTAACCAAAAATATCTGTGTAAAAATAAGTGTTTTTTTGAAAATAGTTTTTCCCGACTTTTCGGGAGTCTGACGGCTGATGTATGGTTTTGTGGCGGTTTAATAACTAATCATTTCTCTGCCAAAACAAATGCCAGTTGAGAAATACAATGTTCTTTTTCAGCACTTTGCTCGTCGCAAACTATATGAATTGTTGTACTTTTACACTTTATTTATTCGGTTAATTATTTTTTTCTTTTATTCCATTTATTATTATTTCTCCAAAACTTTGGTTTAGATAATTCATTTTCTACAATTTCAATTTCTTTATTTCTCAAAACCATTTCAATGAGTTCAGAGGTTTGGTCAAATTGCATAGCTAAATCCTTAATAGATACACCTTTTAAATATCGTTCTTGTATTTTCTGTTGTTCAGAATCAGTTATGCGTTTATTCTTTAAGCCAGATTTATTCGGAATTTTGGCTTGATAATTTTGAAGAACCTTTATAATGTCAGTTAAAATAGTTGGATTAATTTTAATAGAATTATTCGTTGATTTTGAGTCAATAATACTTTGAACAATTTCGATGTATAATAATCCATTGTCGTGTTTAACTAAATCAATTAGAAAATCACTTTTATCAAATTCAAGTTGAGTAGTTTCTAATATCGTTTTCATTGTCTATTATTTTAATATCTTTGTTTGTTCTAATATTCTTTATTCCATTTAGGGAGAGCTCCATAAATATCAAAATATCTCTGAATAATAATCCCCTCAATTGAAGTTGGTATATCAGAATGATTTTGGTCAAACGTTTCGTACCAATAAATATCAAGAGCTTCAATTCTTTCCGACTTCATTTTTTCTTTCCAGCTTATTTTTCTCAGATTATTAACTTGTTTTCCATTAACCAATCTGTCAAACATTCCACTTTTGCGTATTTTTTTCTTTCCGTTTTGCTTTATTTTACCTGAAGAGCCAATGTAAATCAGTTCAATCTTTCCGTTTTTTAGAGAGTAAACGATATAAATACCGATTCCATTTTTTGGAGCGTTACAAACATTTCTTAATTCGTCTTTTTCTTCAAATAAGAAGTGTTCATTAGATTTGTATTTGTCTAATCCGTTAAACATTTCGTTCACTTTGAGTATGAAGCACAACGGTCTCGGCTATGAGTAGTTGCGTGGGTTAGCACATAACTTTGCAAGTATACACCAAACTGAAAATCCTAACGGATTTTCAGAAGTAGGCGAGAACGAGCAATTACTTATAGCCATTGTTAGCAACAGGTTTTTATATTTCATTTCCACGTATCATTATTTGATTCGCTTTTTTTATGTTTTCAGGTGTTTTTGTAACCAATTTTATGAAATTGACATCCGAATTAAGTTTAGGGTTTTTAATTTTAGTCAGTTCAATTTTTAAAATATAGTTTTCGTCAACTAAATATTCATTTTCATTTTGGTCAATGATGGCATCATCTATTTGAAATATCATTGGATTGGTTTCAGCCGATAAATATTTTTCAGCAAGTTTTTCAAGAGTAATGAAATTCGGTTTATAGTTTTTTTTAGTTTGAATATTTATTTTACCATAGTATTTTTTTTCGTTTAACTCGAAATTTTCTTTTTCTACATTAATCGACTCAATTTTGTTAGGATTTAAAGTCATTGCAGTTTTATCTCCAACCTGAATTCCATTTACAAAGTAGGCTGGATTATTGTCATTATGTTGGTTTAGCTGACTATTTTTATCTATAACTTTTATTTCCGAGTCTTCCGAATATTTAAGTGTTTCCTTGATTTTAGTCCCACTAATTTCTTGACTAAATAAGTTCATTGATATTCCGAACATTAAAATCATTACAATATTTCTCATAATTTTGTTTTTAACTTGTTGCTAACACCCATACACACACAATTGCATATATATCCGTTTTACCTGCAAGGTACTAATAAAATTTTAAATATTCTGATTTTTTCGTGATAAGTAGTAGATTCAACCAATAAATCACCAAAAAAGGCAATTTTTGGGTTAATTAATTCAAAGAAAAAAATAAAATAAAGTTTAAAAATAAAACTTAATCTTCCCAATATTGCGGTGCCGTAGTATCCTCTTTTTGTTCCCAGTATTTTTGGGTAACTTTTCTGCCATCTTCCGTCAATAATTTTCTTTCATATATCCAAATAGTAGGATTAAAAACCATATCGGTAACGCCCACATCATATAAAGTAGGATCGTCCTCAGATTTCTTCTTTTTCTCACCAACAATCACTTCAAAATTATTGTGTTCTAATAGTGATTTTAAGAATTTCATTCTATCCTCATCTACAGCTTTCCCTACAAAAGTTACGCGCTTTCCGTCTATTTCTCCAAATTGATGTTTTCCTGCTAATGCCATAATTATCTATTAAAAACTTATAAATTAAAATATATTGCTAATTGATGAAATGTATGAAAATACACCGCTATAAACGCCCAAGACCATCAAACCAATCATTACAATTACAAAAGCTATTTTACTAAAAATATCTGTTTTAAAATAGGGAATTGGATGGTCACTTCTACGCAAAAAAGCAGCTCGTATTGGCAATAAATAATAGTATAAAGAAATAGTTACATTTAATACCGCAATAAAAATCAACACATAATAACCTTTACTCGCAGCTGCGGCATACAAAAAGAATTTTGCAAAAAAACCGGCAACCGGCGGAATACCTGCCAATGAAAACAGCGCAATCATCAATGCCAAACTCAATTTAGGATTACTGGAATACAAACCGTTATAATCATCAATATTTTCTTTACCTGTTTCAAGCGAAATAACATGTACCACGCCAAATGCAGCAATATTTGAAAATATATAAATCAACAAAAAATAAATAATGGCTGTAACACCCAATTGATTATTAGACAACATTGCCAACAATATAAAACCTGCTTGTGCAATAGATGAAAAAGCAAGAAAACGTTTCATATTTTGTTGACGCAATGCAAAAATATTTCCAACAAACATCGTCAAAATAGCAGCACCATACATAATCCAATTCCACTCAGTTTCAAAAAGCCTAAAAGTAACAAACAACAAAGTCATTAACACATATACGGCGCCTGCCTTTGAAATAACCGATAAATAATTTGATACAACCGTAGGTGCACCTTCGTACACATCTGCTGCCCAAAAATGGAAAGGAACCAATGAAATTTTAAAAGCAATTCCTACAAAAATCATGACCAAACCAATAATCTCTAACAAAGGCAGCTCTAAAGCACCTTTAATATCAGCAAAAAAGATACTGCCTGCTGTTGCATACACCAGCGAAACACCAAACAATAGGATTGCAGAAGAAACCGAAGCCAACAGTATATACTTCACCCCTGCTTCAACAGATCTATGATTGAAAAACTCAAAAGCAGTTAGGGCAATAATAGGCAATGTAGCCAATTCTAATCCAATATAAAAAATAAGAAAATCTCCGGCAGACACCATAAAATTAATGCCCAATAACGAAGCAAAAATTAGCATAAAAAATTCTGCCGAGAAATCATAGGGTAATAATTTTCGCTTAATCCACTCCACAGATTGTAACAAAATAACCATAACGCCAAAAGCCAAACTCGCTTTAAAAAAATTAACCAATGGATACGCTTGAAAACTACCGCCAAACAGACTACCTGTATCGATATGGAAAAAAGATTGAACTGTATATCCGGCAAATAATAACAATCCCAAATATATCAATCCCTTTTTATTTTTGGGCGACCACAAGATTTCAGCAACCAGTAATATCAGCAAAATAGCTGTCAGCACAATCTCGTCCCTCATTAACATAAAAGTATCTAAATTCATTTCTTATATTTTTTATAATTTATAGAAACCTAAAAGGCTTACCAATTACATTCGTTATATTAAAGGTTTAATAAAATTATCAACACTTTCTTGGATAAATTGCAACCACCAGAAAGGCAAAGTACCTATTAAAGTGATAAAAATAACCAAAATAGCAATAGCTGTTTTTTCATACCAAAAAGCCTTAGGCAAATTGGTATATACCTTAGTTATCGGTCCAAAGAGCATTCTACCTGTCAAGCGCAACATATAAACGGCTGTTACCACAATAGAGGTAACCGCTAGCACAGTTAAAGCTTGCTTATACAAGTCATGATTAGAGAAACCACCTACAAAAATAGTCATCTCCGCGATAAATCCACTAAATCCGGGCAAACCTAAATTTGCCAAAGCAGCTATAACATAGCCTACTCCCAGAAATGGTACAATTCGCATCATTCCCTGCATTTTGGTAATATCCCGAACATGTGTTCTTCCATAAATCATCCCGATTAAAGCAAAAAACAAAGCCGTAATAAATCCATGCGACAATGATTGAAGTATTGCGCCATTCCAAGCTGTTTTGTTAATCATTAAAAGTGCGAAAAGCACCAAACCTAAATGGCTTACAGACGAATAAGCATTAATATATTTTAAATCTGTTTGTTGTATTGCCGCAAGCGCTCCATAGGTAACGCCCGTAACCGCGAGAATCAAAAAGAAATCTTGCCAAAACAAAGCACCTGCCGGCATTAAAAACATTGCAAAACGAAATATACCATATCCTCCCAACTTCATCAAAACGCCAGCATGAAGCATTGAAACAGCCGTGGGTGCAGATGCATGTCCATCAGGAGACCAAGTATGAAAAGGAAATAATGCCCCAATCGTACCAAAACCTATAAATGCCAATGGAAAAAATATTTTTTGCGCATCAAAAGGCATTTGTCTTTGCGATAATTCTAAAATATCAAAAGTTGGTGTTTGTCCATTGATACCACTATAAAAATAAATACCAAATATAGCCACTAACAATAAAGCAGAAGCACCCATCAACATCAAAGTTAATTTCATAGCAGCATATTCACGAGGTCCACTACCCCAAATACCAATTAACAAATACATTGGAATTACGGCAATCTCATAAAACACAAACATTGTAAACAAATCCAGAGAAATGAAAAAACCATAAACACCGGACGCTAAAACAATCAAAGAAATGAAAAATTCTTTTGGTAAATAATCAATTTTCCAGGAAACAAAAATACCCGTAATAACAATTAAAGTTGTCAATAAAATCATTAAAGTAGAAATACCATCTACCCCAATATGGTAATGCGCATTAAACTCAACAAACCAAGGAATATCTCTAGTAAACAGCATGATAGAATGATCACCTCCATTTCTAGCCCCCATATATTTTACAATTAAATTTACCGACATACCCAATTGCACCAACATTCCTATCAATGTAATTATTCTAGCACGTTTTAAATCTTTGGCAAAGAAAACCAATGCCAAAACAATTAAAACCGGTACTACTACAAATAAAGATAATATATCCATTTTTAAAAAATTTTATTCATTAACGAAGATTTAAAATTACATCTCCACTTATTTACTTATTTAAAATACATCAACAACACTACTATACTAATCAATCCGCCAAGAAAATACATAGCATAATCTTGTAAACGTCCAGATTGTAATCCTTTGGTTTTATCCGAAAGTTTTTCCATCGTCAAACCTATCAAATTCATAAACCCATCAATTACATTTCGATCAAACCAAGCGATAGGTTTTGAAATTCTATCAAAAATGATTTTATGTGTAACAAAAATATACAACTCATCTATATAGAATTTATCTTTTGCCCACTTGTATCCAACACCCATAGCTTGCGCAATTTTTTGTGGATAAATGGTTTCTTTATAATACATTATATAAGCCATTCCAATACCAAAAAGCGCCATTAATATAGATCCAAATACCAAAGGATCGGCAAAATCTATATGACTATGAAATGGGATTCTATCGGCAGAGACAAATTCAGAAAATGGAATAAATCCTGTGGTTGCTGCTAAAATTGCTAAAAAAATCAAAGCAAACGACATACTAAATGATGCATCATGCGGCTTGTGTTTGTAATCTTTTTTATTATTAAAAAATATTCTAAAATATAATCGAAACATATAAAACGCCGTCATACCGGCTACTAAAAAGCCAATAAACCAAATTATTTTATTATAGTGAAAAGCGGCTGTCAAAATCTCATCTTTACTAAAAAATCCTGCAAAAGGTGGAATTCCTGATATAGCCAAAGCAGCTACCAAGAAAGTGATACTGGTAATAGGCATATACTTGTGCAAGCCACCCATTTTGTCCATAAAATTGCTATGAACAGCGTGGATAATAGCACCAGCTGCCAAGAACAATAAACCTTTAAACATAGCGTGTGTAAACAAATGGAACATACCTGCCATATAACCTAAACCTTCGTGTCCTTCAAACTTAGAAACACCAAGTGCCATCATCATATAACCTATTTGTGACATGGTAGAAAAAGCCAATACACGCTTAATATCTTCTTGTGTCAAAGCGATAATTGCTGCAAATAGTGCAGAGAAAGTTCCTACAATGGCAACTACTCCCAAAGCGTATCCTTCTTGAACGTGAAAGTATAAAGGAAATAATCTAGCAACCAAATATACACCGGCAACCACCATTGTAGCTGCGTGAATCAAAGCAGAAACAGGCGTGGGACCTTCCATCGCATCCGGCAACCAAATATGTAGTGGAAACATCGCCGATTTTCCCATTCCTCCTATATAAACAAGTATAAGCGCCCAAGTAAACAACGATAAACCCATAAAGGAATAAATCTGATTATTAGCAATCAAACTTCCAATTTTTTCAATCATTCCTTCACTATTCAAGGTTTGAAAATCAAAACTCTGTCCAAAATAACCAATCATTAATATACCAATCAAAAAAAACATATCGGCAAAACGGGTTACAATAAATGCCTTTTTACTAGCAGAAACGGCTGAAGGCTTTTCAAAATAATAGCCAATTAATAGAAAAGATGAAACACCTACCAATTCCCAAAAAACATAAATTAAAAATAGATTTGATGCCAAAACCAATCCCAACATTGAGAAAGTAAATAAAGATAAATATGCATAAAACCGACTAAATCCAGTGTCACTATGCATATACCCTAAGGAATAAATATGCACCATAAATGAAATTGTGGATACGACAATTAGCATCATTATAGAAATAGGATCAACGATAAAACCCACATCTATTGCCAACTTATCTGTAAAATTGAGCCAACCCTCTTTAATCATCACCTTAACAGGTTGGTATTTACCATCGACCAATCCGACGACAAAAAAGTATTTATAAGTCGTGTATAAGGACAAAGCAAACACCGTTGCCAAACTAGCCGTACCAATATAACCGGAAATAGGCTCCTTAATTTTTTTAGCAAAAAAACCTAGAAACAAAAAGGTTAATATAGGAATAAGCGGGATGAGATATACGTAATTAAATTCGTTCATGTCTTTAATATTTTAATGCTTCAAAGTTTCAACTCCTTTGATGTCAATTGTTTCGGTCAATCTAAATAAATGCAAAATAATAGCCACAGCCAAAGCCGTTTCAGCCGCTGCTAAAGCAATAATAAACAAAGAAAATATCTGTCCTTGAAATACATCAGGAGACAAATATTTGTTAATACTTACAAAATTGATTGCTACAGCATTAACCATCAATTCAATCGACATCAACATTCCCATTAAATTGGTACGGGTCAAAAAACCATATACGCCGATAAAAAACAAAACAGTTGTCAACGACATAATTTCTACTAGTGTAACTCCTTCAATCATAACTTATTTTTTTTTTGTTGATCTACTAATTTTTTTCCTTTGGCAATCACAATAGCGCCAATCATAACGGCTAATAACAATACCGAAATAACCTCAAAAGACAAAACAAAACCTCCTGCTTCGTAGCTCAAAAGTTTTTCACCCACCTGATTGACTGTTGTAACAGTAGCAATACCCTCTTTTTGAATTCCTGAATTGATAACAATTGCATAAACAACAAGGGCAGCCATAACAAAACTAACAAATGCTGGTACAACTTTCCATAGAATAGGAACACTTCTCAAAGGTCCTTCTATATTATCGGTCATCATAACCGCATAGATTAAAATGACCATTATACCACCGGCATAAATTGACAGTTGCACTGCACCCATAAAATTATATTCCAACATGAAATAAATACCGGAAATAGACAAAAGCACAAACAACAAATAAATAGCTGCTCTGTACAACTTTTTAGAGGTAACACTTAAGAGCGCAAAAACGATAATAATGGCTGCTATTAAATAAAATATAATTCTTTCCATAATTTCTTATTCTTCAACACCCGCCATCAATTTAGACCCGGGACGATTTAATACTTTGGTTAATTGGCTACGGTCATTAGTAGCATTGTGAAAGTTTGTTGACCACATAATAGCATCAGTCGGACAAGCTTGAATACATAAATTACACATAGTACACATACCTAAATGAAAGACATGTTTGTCTATGACTTTAACTTTTTTTCCGGTTTCTTCATTAAGCACTCTATCCCATATAATTTCAATAGATCCGTTAGGACAAGCAATTTCGCAAGCTTGACAACCGGTACAACGATGCTCGTTATCTTCATTATGCCACATCACCACTTCACCCTTAAATCTATCAGCCACTATAGCCGGTTCTTCGGGATATTGACGTGTAATAATATATTTTCGCCCAATAACTGAAGGAAAAAAATAGCTTCCGGTAATTTTCATACCAGTCAACAAAGACTTAACACCCCAATAAATATCTCCAATATAACTCATAAATCAAATTTTAAAAAACCAATTGATAATAAACTAAAACTGCCATCAAAATAATATTTACCAAACCAATAGGCAATAAATATTTCCATTCTAAAGTTAAAAGTTGATCAATTCTCAAACGCGGAAAAGTCCAACGGAACCACATCAATAAAAAGATTATCAATCCTACTTTAATAAAAAACCAAATAAATCCCCACAGCCAAGGCATACCCAGACTATCTGTAATACCAAAAGGTGCTAACCAACCACCAAAAAATAAAGTAACACCTACCGAGGAAATAATAAACATATTGATAAATTCTGCTAAGAAAAACCAAGCAAAAGCCATCCCCGAATATTCGGTATGATAACCGGCGCCTAATTCTGCTTCACCTTCAGGCAAATCAAAAGGGACACGATTTGATTCAGCTGTTCCAGAAATAACAAAAATCATAAATGCTATAAGTGCAGGAATATGGCCTCGCCAAATAAACCAACCCGCTTGTTGCTGGCTAATAATTTCAGATAACTGTAAAGAACCTGCCATTAAAACAATTGTTAAAATTGCCAAGCCTGACGACAACTCATAACTAATCATTTGCAAACCGCTACGCATAGCACCTAACAAACTGTATTTATTATTACTCCCCCATCCACCAATTACCAATCCTAGAACGCCTACTGATGAAACTGCTGAAATAAAGAAAACCCCAATATCGATATCATAAGCCGATATCCCATATGAAAATGGAATAACTGATAAAGTAATCAGTGCCGATATAATAACCAAATAATAGGCTACGTGATAAAGTAATTTATCTTTTCGATCCGTACCAAATATTTCTTTTGATAACAATTTGATTGCATCTGCAATGGTTTGCAAAAGACCCCAAGGCCCAACTCTGTTTGGTCCAAGACGCAACTGAAAAAAAGCAGCAACCCTTCGTTCTAAATAAACCAAATATAAACCAGAAACGGCAAAAAATGCCAAATAAACAACAGTAATTAATATATAAGCCAATATTTCACCGCCTAAACCCCATCCCAAAGTGTCGGAAAAATAAGCAATAAATTCAGAAAAATAATTAGTCGTATTTGTTAATATCATTACATTATATTTTTATCTATCAATATCAGGAATCACAAAATCCATGGTGCCAGAAATGGCTATCAAATCTCCTATTAAATGATTCTTTCCTAATTCTATTAATGTACTTAAATTAGAAAATCCGGGAGATCTAAATTTTAAACGATATGGATTTTTCTTACCATCGCTAACGATATATACCCCGAAATCACCACGAGCGGTTTCTACACGCTGTAAAAATTCTCCTTTGGGCAATTTAATCAATGCTTTTGTTTTAGCTTGAATACCATCATCAGGAATATTTTCAATTAGCTGTTCTATAATATTTAAAGATTCGTACATTTCCTTCATTCTAACATTATATCGCGCTAAATTATCACCTTCTTGGAATAAAATTTCTTTAATATCTACTTTGTCCAAAGCACTATAAGGTTCAATAATTCGTCTATCACAGGCAACACCTGACCCACGAGCTACAGGACCTGACGCGCCTAAAGAAATGGCATCTTCAGCCGATAAAACACCTATATTTTTCATCCTTTTTTGAAAAATTATATTTCCAGTAAGTAACTCATCATATTTAGGAATAACACTTCGTAAATGCGATATAAATTCTTTTATTCTTTTAACAAAATCAGAATGTAAGTCAAACATCACACCTCCGGGTGTACTATAACTCATAGTAAGCCTGGCACCACAAGTTTCCTCCATAATATCGTTAATCATTTCTCTATCACGAAAAGCATACATAAAAGAAGTCAAAGCACCTATATCCATACCAAAAACACCCCACCACAAAAGGTGCGAAGAGAGTCGTGTTAATTCGCTCATAATCGTACGAATAACTTTAACACGTTCAGGTACTTCTATTTGCATAGCTTGTTCAATAGCCAATGCAACGGCTTCGTTATTCATATGAGAAGACAAATAATCCAATCGATCTGTAAGATGAATAATTTGTTTATACCCTAAGTGTTCACATTGTTTTTCGACAGACCTGTGAATATATCCTAAATCTGGCTCAATGTTTTTAACCATTTCACCATCCATCGTCAAAATCAATCTTAAAACACCATGAGCTGACGGATGTTGCGGGCCCATATTTAAAAAATATTCCTTTGATTTTAAATCTGCAGCATTATATACAACTTGTTCCATAATCTATCTAATAATCATTTTTGTTTCGTCCATCCAATCTTTACGCATAGGATAGCCTTCCCAATCTTCAGTAAGCAAAATACGTTTCATAACCGAGTGCCCTTTGAAATTGACGCCAAACAAATCAAAGATTTCGCGTTCGTGCAAGTGGGCGGTTTTCCAAATGTTTTCTAAAGTTTCTATTTCCGGTTTTTCTCTATCGGCAAACATTACTTTTACCACCACCATTTCTTGGGTTTTGGTATTTTCTAAATGATTCGTAACACCTAATTCTTTTCCCCAATCCATTCCGGTCATTGAAAAAAGGTAATCAAAACCCAAATCATCGTGAAGAAACTGCATTAATTCAAAATAATTATCTTGTGAAATAATCATCGTCAAAAATTTTGAATCTTCTGTAAATTCAATATTTGGAAATTTATTTGATAATTTATCTTTCATACTATTTATTATTAATTTATCGTTGGCAATGCTCACAAACTTTCCGTTGCAATTAGCACATTCAAATTTTATAAACCTTCATCAAATCCAACAATAGGGTTTTTTTTAGACTTCATTTTTTCAGTCTTAATTTTCTTTTGTAAAAGCATCATACCATCTAACAATGCTTCGGGTCGTGGCGGACAACCCGGCACATAAATATCTACAGGAATAATATGATCCGCACCTTTAACAACCGAATAAGTGTTGTAATAAAAAGGGCCACCTGAAATAGCACAAGCACCCATAGCCAAAACATATTTAGGTTCTGCCATTTGGTCATATAACCGCCTTAAAACAGGTGCCATTTTTATCGTAATTGTACCTGCAATAACAATTACATCTGCTTGACGAGGGGAAGGACGCGCTACTTCAAAACCAAAACGTGCCCAATCATAACGTGCCGCACCGGTTTGCATCATTTCAATAGCACAACAACTCGTGCCAAAATACAAAGGCCATAACGAGTTTGATCGCCCCCAATTAATAATATCATCAAGTGTGCTTATCAAAATATTGCCACCATTACCAGCCGGAATAATCTGACCGGGAAAATCATTAACAATTGGTGAATCGGCATATGGTTTTTCTGGAGAATCTCCTATCCAATTTAATTTTTTATTTTTTACATCCATTTCAAAGCTCTTTTTTTCAATGCATAAATAAGTCCTAAACCTAAAATAACCAAAAATATGATGATGTCAACCAATGCCACAGCACCCATCTTTTTAAATACAACTGCCCAGGGTACTAAAAACACAATCTCAACATCAAAAATTAAAAAAACCAAAGCAAAAAGATAGTACCCAATTCTAAATTTTATCCAGGTAGGACCTATGGTTGGAACCCCACATTCGTAAGGTTCTTTTTTACTAGGATTGTCCGATTTGTGTGAAATTAAATCTGATAAGTAATTAGCAATCAAGATTAAACCTACACCTGCTAATAAAAATACTAATATAGCTACTTTTCCCATGTTATGTTTGTATATTATAATGTATTATTTGTTACAAATAAATTTTTTGATTTCAAAATTTGGTCAAATTTAATCAAAAAAATCAATTAAATTATTGATTTTTATTCTAAATAAACACATTTGTCATATTAATAAACATATTTACATATCCAAAAGCATAAAAATATGATTACAATTTTTATTGTCAAATATTTTTATCAAATATTTAAAAGTTTAAGAAAATATTTATTGCTAATAATTATTTAAAGACCCTTGCAAAACGATAAAAAAATAAAAGCAATGATGTTATACACATCAATTTTTCTAATATAATTTTACTATTTTTGTCGTGATTTATGAAAAACAAATTATTAATTATCGTTGTACTATTACTTGCTATAACCAATGGTTGTCAGCAAAACAAGAAAAATTCCCATCATAAATATTATTTAGAAGGAAATGCACTCGGCACTACTTATCATATTACCGCCATTTCAAACGACAGTAACACAAATATTGTCAACAAAAATATAGATAGTGTTATAACCGCTATAAACAATTCACTTTCAACTTATCAAGACAATTCACTTATTTCAAGAATAAACAAAGGACAAGTTATAAAAGTTGACCAACAATTTAAAGATGTTTATAAAGCTGCTCAAGAGATTTATATTGAAACAGGTGGAAAATTTGATCCTAGCATAGGAATTTTGGTCAATGCATGGGGATTTGGCCCCGGAAAAAAAATACCAAATATTGAAAAAGATAGTAGTATTGTAGATTCGCTCAAAAAATATGTGGGTTATAATCTAATAATAATTGACGAACACGGTTTTCTTGAAAAGAAATATCCACAATCTTATATCGACTACAATTCTATTGCCAAAGGTTACGCCATAGATCGACTTGGAAAAATGTTATCCGATAAAGGTTTTAATAATTATTTGGTTGAAGTAGGTGGTGAAGTACTCGCAAAAGGCAAAAATATTATAAAAAACAAGAATTGGCTTGTAGCTATTGATAATCCAAACAGAAGTGAAAAAATTAATTTTATCACCAAAATAACTTTAAATAACCAAGCCATGGCAACCTCTGGAAATTATCGAAAATTTTACATCGATAAAAAAACAGGACAAAAATATGTACACACAATCGACGGCAAAACCGGTTATCCCATTCAAAGCAATCTTTTGAGTGCATCTGTAATTGCCAATAACTGCACAATGGCAGATGGTTACGCAACCGCTTTTATGATCCTGGGCTTAGAAAAAACAAAAAAATTTCTTAAAAAACATTCTGAACTACAAGCTGTTTTAATTTACAGCAATAAAAATGGCAAAATAAATATTTATCATAGCGACGGCATCAATTTGTTTGACTGATAAACATCATAAAATGTTATTCTATACACCATAAGTTTACCCAAAATAAACATCTCTACGATACAGAATAAAAAATATTACAATAATTTAATTACGTCAATTTTTCATGTGAAATATCAAATACTATTTTTTATAATTAATCGGAACAAACCCTATCAAAAAACAACCTAAAAAAATATTAGAAATAATAATTTCATTATAACTAACAATATCTTTTTTATGTTTCAAAAAAAATAACTAATTTTAGACTTTAAATTTGTCTAATTCATTATCATAAAAAAACAGCTTATGAAAAAAAATACCTTTTTTACCGGATTAATACTTCTTTTTGCAAGTATTTTTGCCCATGAAATAATGGCACAACCTGTCAATGATGCTTGTTCGGCAGCTAGCTCGATTACCAGCAATGCTACTTGTATTTATACCAATGGAACAGTTGATGGCGCCACCCCAACAGCAAGTTTGGCTCAAGGGTCTTGTGATGCCTACTCTGGCACTTATGCAGGTGAAGATGTATGGTACACCTTTGTGCCACAATATGCAACCAATACCGTTAAAATTGATGGAAGTACTTCAATTGATCCTGTTTTAGTCATTTACACAGGTTCTTGTGGAAACTTTACAGAATTTGACTGTAACGACACATCAGGAAACAGTCATGCGACCATTAACAATTCAAATTTTGTAGTTGGACAAACTTACTACATAAGGGTTTATGATTATGGTTCACAACCCCCATCAGATGGTACTTTTCAAATCTGCATTATGCACAACGCAAGCGGTGGTAACGTAGATTTGGAATACGAAAGTCACATCACTCTTGATGGCATCAGCGGACACGGATCTGGAGATGCTGATGGCGCAGCTGAACCCGGAGAACAAATTGAATTGCCTATCAACATCAAAAATAACGGTTCTAACACGGCACACAATATTTCAGGAACTTTATCAACAACTGATACTGACATTACCATAAATGCAGGCAATTTTTCTATGGGAGACCTAAATCCCAATGCTAGTGCGCTTGCCAATGGCGTATTATTTAGCATTTCGGCTGCAGCTATAGAAAAAGATGTTATTCTAAATTTAAGTATTATTAGTGATGAAGGCAGTTTTAACGACTCCTTCTTATTTCACATCAACGATGGAAATATTAGTTTACACAAAATCGACCAACTCATAAGAGATGGAAACGGTGGTGGCGTTGGTAATAGTAATGGACAATTAGATCCCGGCGAAGATATTGCATTTGAAATAAAAATTCACAATAGCGGCGCTTCTATTGCACACAATACTACTGCTACATTATCGACTTTAGATTCTGACATCAATATAACAAATGCTACTGTAGCAATAGGTAATATTGGTTCTGATAGCGACGCTTGGGCACAGAGTTTTGCTTTTAGCATTTATTCAAATGCACCCGAAAAAGATGTTGTTTTCACCTTGGCAATTACCTCAGATGAAGGAAGTTGGGTAGATACTTTTATCATGCACATTAACCAAGCTGTAGCGATAGAAAAATTACAAAAAAACGAAGTCAATATTTATCCAAACCCTACCAATCATTATTTGAATATTGATATTGAAAACAATACAGAAATTCAAAATATTGAAATATTTAATATAAATGGACAAATGATTCTCAAAAACACATTTGAACAAAATATAGATGTTTCTAACTTAAAAAATGGGTTGTATATCTTACGTTTAATTGGGTCGAAAAAAATTGGCACTTTTAGATTTATCAAAAAATAAATTACAAAATATCAATACAAATTAAACGCCCAATAGAAATTCTATTGGGCGTTTAATTTGTTTTACAATACGAGCTATGCTTCACCAGCAGGTCCAAAATTAATGGGCGGCTGACCAGATGTTTCATAGTCTTTTATTGGTCCGTGAACACTTTCAAAACGTTTCACATTATCATTAAGGGCACGCACCAATCGCTTGGCATGTTGTGGTGTCAAAATAATTCTTGACTTCACTTTCGCCTTTGGTATGCCCGGCATTATATTAACAAAATCAACGATGAATTCAGAAACAGAATGATTGATAATAGCCAAATTGGAATAAATTCCATCAGCTACTTCATCTGTCAATTCAATATTGATTTGCTGTTGTTTTTGATCTTTCATTACTCAAATTTTTAAAAATTAATCTACAATACTATTTTGGATTTTATCAATAACCATTTCTTCGATATCTTCCTTTTCGGACACTAAAATGTTTTCATATTCTTTTAATCCGGTTCCTGCAGGAATTTTTCTACCCACAATAACATTTTCTTTCAATCCTTCCAAACCATCTACTTTACCTCTAATAGCTGCTTCGTTTAAAACTTTTGTCGTTTCTTGGAAAGAAGCTGCAGAAATAAAGGATTTAGTTTGCAATGATGCACGTGTAATACCTTGCAATACAGGCGAAGCTGTAGCCGGAATAACATCACGTGCCACCACCAATTTTTTATCTTGGCGTCTTAACATTGAATTTTCTTCTCTTAATTGGCGTGCTGTAGCCAATTGACCGGCTTTTAAGACTTCAGAATCGCCTTGATCTTCAACCACTTTCATAGAAGATATTTTATCATTTTCTTCAATAAAATCTAATTTATGAACCAATTCGCCAGGTAAGAATGTTGTATCACCAGATTCTTCAACAATCACTTTTTGCATCATTTGTCTTACAACAACTTCAAAATGTTTGTCATTAATTTTCACACCTTGTAAACGATATACTTCTTGCACCTCATTCACTAAATATTGTTGTACTGCAGAAGGTCCTTTAATTTTTAAAATATCATTAGGTGTGGTAGCACCATCAGATAAGGGAATACCTGCTTTGATAAAATCGTTTTCTTGCACCAAAATTTGGTTAGACAATTTAATCAAATACTTTTTGACTTCTCCTGATTTTGCCGTAACAATAATCTCTCTATTACCACGCTTAATCTTTCCAAAGGACACGATGCCGTCAATTTCAGAAACAACTGCAGGATTTGAAGGATTACGTGCTTCAAATAATTCTGTAACCCTAGGTAAACCACCCGTAATATCGCCTGCTTTTACAGACTTACGCGGTATTTTTACCAAATCCATACCTTGTTTTATTTTTTCGCCATCGCTTACAATTACACGGGCGCCAAAAGGTAAGTTATACGTACGCATTACTTCTCCTTTGTTATCAACAATTTTCAAACTCGGGATTAGTTTTCTATTTTTACTTTCAGAGATTACAATTTCCTCACGGTTTGTTTGCTCATCTTTTTCAATTTGATAAGTAATTCCTTGAATCAAATTTTCATATTGTACTTTACCAGAAAACTCTGAAACAATAACAGAATTCCAAGGATCCCATTCGGCAATTATCTCGCCTTTTTTCACCTTATCACCTGGTTTTTTATGCAATTTAGAACCATAAATCAATTGATCATTACTTAAAGCTTTATGAGACTTATCACCGATAATTTTAACTTCTGAAGTTCTCGAGATTACAATATCAATATTATTTTTATCGTCATGAACCGTTTTTAGCTCATCTATTTCAAGAATACCATCAAATTTAGCCGTCATATTAGATTGTTCGGAAATGTTACCTGCAACCCCACCTTGGTGAAAAGTTCTCAAAGTTAACTGTGTACCGGGCTCTCCAATAGATTGTGCAGCTACAACACCAACAGCTTCACCTTTTTCAACCATATCACCGGTTGACAAATTGCGACCATAACACTTGGCACAAATACCATGTTTGGCTTCACAAGTTAATGGTGAACGCACTTCGACAGACTCAATTGTTGTATTGTTGATAACTTCAACTACCTCTTCCGTAATTTCCTCACCAGCAGCCAAAATAAGTTCTTGCGTTTCAGGATCATATATGTCATCTAATGCAACACGCCCCAAAATTCTTTCACCTAATGTTTCAACAATTTCATTATTTTTCTTAAGTGCAGAAACTTCAATTCCCCTTAAAGTTCCACAATCTTCTTCTCGTACCACAACATCTTGAGATACATCGACCAAACGTCTGGTCAAATATCCTGCATCTGCTGTTTTAAGAGCGGTATCTGCCAAACCTTTACGAGCACCGTGTGTCGAGATAAAGTATTCCTGAATAGAAAGACCCTCTTTAAAGTTTGAAAGAATTGGATTCTCAATTACTTCACCACCACCGGCAGTAGATTTTTTGGGTTTTGCCATCAAACCACGCATACCAATTAACTGACGAATCTGATCTTTAGAACCCCTTGCACCTGAATCTAACATCATATATACTGAGTTAAATCCTTCTTTATCATTGGTAATTCTATCCATCAATAACTCTGTTAATTGTGCATTGGCAGTTGTCCAAATATCAACAGTTTTATTATATCTTTCTTTTTGAGAGATAAAACCGCCAACGTATTGCGCCTTGATTTCATCAACCTCTTTTTGTGCTTTTTCTACTAATATTTTCTTTTCATCAGGCACTTTAATATTGCTTAAACCGAACGAAAGTCCACCTTTAAAAGCATAATAATATCCTAATTCTTTAATATCATCAAGGAATTTTGCCGTAGTAGGCACATCTGTTCTTTTTAAAATATCAGAAATAATACCTCTTAAAGAGCCCTTGGTTAACACCTTATTAATAAAAGGAACGCCAACTGGTTTCAATTCGTTAAAAATTGTACGCCCAACTGTTGTTTCAATAATATGCTCAAAAGCTTTTCCATTATCGTCATAATCTGTAACGAAAACTTTTATTTGTGCATGAATATCAATTATTCCTTCATTAAAAGCAATTTTTACTTCTTCAGGCGAATAGAAAGTCATGCCCTCTCCCCTTACGTTATAAACCTTGCCTGTTTTCTTAATTTTTGTAATATAGTACAATCCCAAAACCATATCTTGTGAAGGTACGGTTACCGGAGTTCCGTTAGCTGGATTCAAAATATTTTGTGATGCCAACATCAATAATTGAGATTCTAAAACAGCTTGAGGTCCTAAAGGTAAATGTACTGCCATTTGGTCACCATCAAAATCCGCATTAAAAGCTGTACAAACCAAAGGATGTAAACGAATAGCTTTTCCTTCGATAAGCTTGGGTTGGAATGCCTGAATACCCAATCTGTGCAAAGTAGGCGCACGGTTAAGCAAAACAGGATGTCCTTTTAATACATTTTCTAAAATATCCCAAACGATTGGATCTTTTCTATCGATTATTTTTTTGGCAGATTTTACCGTTTTTACAATTCCCCTTTCAATTAGTTTTCTAATCACAAAAGGTTTGTATAACTCTGCTGCCATATCTTTAGGAATACCAGCCTCATATAATTTAAGACTGGGTCCTACTACAATAACAGAACGAGCTGAATAATCTACCCTTTTACCTAACAAGTTTTGACGAAAACGTCCTTGTTTACCTTTTAAAGAATCAGAAAGTGATTTTAAAGGTCTGTTTGATTCTGTTTTTACAGCTGATGATTTACGCGTATTGTCAAATAATGAATCTACAGATTCTTGCAACATACGTTTTTCATTACGCAAAATCACCTCGGGTGCTTTAATGTCCATCAATCTTTTTAATCGATTGTTACGGATGATAACACGACGATATAAATCGTTTAAATCAGAAGTAGCAAAACGTCCTCCATCTAAAGGCACCAATGGACGCAATTCAGGTGGAATAACCGGAATAATATTCATCACCATCCATTCTGGTTTATTACCTTCAGCTCTGGTTTCATTGGCTTTACGGAAAGCTTCTACTACCTGCAAACGTTTTAAAGCTTCTGTTTTTCTTTGTTTAGAAGTTTCGTGATTTGCTTTATGTCGCAACTCATAAGAAAGTTCAGTCAAATCAAGAGTAGATAATACATCTTTAATAGCTTCACCACCCATTTTGGCAATAAATTTATTAGGATCTGAATCTTCTAGATAATCGTTATCTTGTGGTAATTTTTCTAAAATATCTTGATATTCTTCTTCAGTTAAGAATTGCATTTTTTGAATAGGGTTACCTTCTGCATCTACAGCCGATCCCGGATTGATTACCATGTATCTTTCATAATACACAATCATTTCCAATTTTTTGGTTGGCAAGCCTAGCAAATAACCAATTTTATTTGGCAAAGATCTAAAGTACCAGATATGCACCACAGGCACAACGAGTTCTATATGACCTACACGCTCACGACGCACCTTTTTTTCGGTTACTTCAACGCCACATCTATCACAAACGATTCCTTTATAACGAATGCGTTTATATTTACCACAAGCACATTCATAATCCTTAATTGGACCAAATATTCTTTCACAAAACAAACCGTCACGTTCGGGTTTGTGCGTACGATAATTAATAGTTTCGGGCTTTAACACTTCACCTCTAGATGCTTTTTTAATGCGTTCAGGAGATGATAAAGCTATCGAAATCTTATCAAATTTAATAGTGGTATATTTATTATTTCTTTTAGCCATAATTACTAAATGTATTATTTTTTGTCTTTAATATTCTCTAAAACGTCTTTGCCTTCTTGGTCTTCAAGTCTTACATCAAGTCCTAAACCTTTTAGTTCGTGCATTAAAACGTTAAATGATTCAGGAATACCTGATTCCGGCATCTCTTCACCTTTTACGATAGACTCGTAAGCTTTGGCTCTACCCATTACATCATCAGATTTAATGGTTAACATTTCTTGAAGCGTATGCGAAGCGCCGTAAGCTTCAAGTGCCCAAACTTCCATTTCTCCCAAACGCTGTCCCCCAAATTGGGCTTTACCACCAAGTGGTTGTTGCGTAATTAAGGAGTAAGGTCCAATAGAACGCGCATGCATTTTATCGTCAATCATATGTCCTAATTTCAACATATAAATCACACCAACTGTTGCCGGCTGATCAAAACGTTCACCAGTTCCACCATCGTGAAGGTATGTTTCTCCAAATTCAGGAATACCGGCAGCTTCACTTTCGGCAATTACATCATTTTCTGAAGCACCATCAAAAATAGGTGTGGCAAACTTTTTGCCGGTTTTTAAACCAACCCAACCCAATACGGTTTCATAAATCTGACCAATATTCATACGAGAAGGCACCCCTAACGGATTTAATACAATATCAACCGGTGTACCATCTTCCATAAACGGCATATCTTCTCTACGTACAATTTTGGCAACGATACCTTTGTTTCCATGACGTCCCGCCATTTTATCTCCTACTTTCAACTTACGTTTTTGTACGATAAATACTTTAGCTAATTTTAAAATTCCGGGAGGCAATTCATCTCCAACACTTATCGCAAATTTTTCTCTACGAAGATTTCCTTTAAGTTGGTTTAATCTTATTTTATAATTATTAACCAACTCTGAAATCAAGCTGTTAATATGTTTATCAGTTGTCCAAGTTCCTTGCGTCAAATGTTCAAAATCGTGTACTGTGTTCAATAATTTTAGGGTAAATTTCTTTCCTTTTGGGAAAATGTCTTTTCCTAAATCATTTTTAACACCTTGCGCCGTTTTTCCATTAACCAACAAGAATAATTTTTCGATAAGTCTCAGCCTAAGTGCTTCATACTTGGTTTCAAAATCTTTTTCAAGTTCGTCTATTTTAACTTTATCTTGAGCCGTTTTTCTTCTATCTTTAATAGATCTTGTAAATAATTTTTTATCTATTACAACTCCTCTTAATGAAGGAGATGCTTTTAAAGAAGCATCTTTTACATCACCGGCTTTATCACCAAAAATAGCACGTAAAAGCTTTTCTTCAGGTGTAGGATCAGACTCGCCTTTTGGGGTTACCTTACCTATAAGAATATCGGCAGGTTTTACTTCAGCACCAATACGAATCATACCATTTTCATCCAAATCTTTGGTCGCTTCTTCGCTAACATTTGGAATATCATTGGTTAATTCTTCTTGACCCAATTTGGTATCTCTAACTTCTAAGGCATATTCTACAATATGTAAAGATGTAAAGTAATCATTTCTAACAACATCTTCTGAAATCACAATAGCATCCTCAAAATTATAACCTTGCCAAGGCATAAAAGCTACCTGCAAGTTACGTCCCAATGCCAATTCTCCTTTATCGGTTGCATAACCTTCTGTAAGCACTTGACCTTTGACGACACGATCACCTTTTTTTACAATCGGCGTTAAGTTAATGGTCGTATTTTGATTGGTTTTACGAAATTTAACCAAGTAATAGGTTTTTTCATCTCCATCAAAACTTACTAATTTTTCTTCATCAGTACGGTCGTACTTAATAATAATTTTTTTCGCATCTACATACGTAACAACTCCGGCTCCTTCAGCATTTATTAAAATACGTGAATCTTGCACCAAAGTTTTTTCCAAACCGGTACCCACGATTGGTGCTTGAGGTGTCAACAATGGTACAGCTTGACGCATCATGTTAGACCCCATCAATGAACGGTTTGCATCATTGTGTTCCAAGAAAGGAATCAAAGAAGCAGAAACCGAAGCAATCTGATTGGGCGCTATATCCATATAATTAACTTCTTCTTTATTAATTACAGGAAAATCACCTTCTTCTCTAGAAACGAGGTGATCAGGAATAATATTTCCAGCATCATCTGTAGGTGTTTCTGCTTGGGCAATTTTCATACCCTCTTCTTCTTCAGCTGTTAAATAAATAATTGGCTTATCGTACTGAACCTGACTTTCTTCTACCGTTCTATAAGGTGTTTCAATAAATCCCATATCATTAATTTTGGCATATACAGCCAAAGATGAAATCAAACCAATATTAGGTCCTTCAGGGGTTTCAATAGGACATAAACGTCCGTAATGTGTATAATGTACATCACGCACCTCAAAACCGGCTCTCTCTCTAGAAAGTCCACCTGGTCCTAATGCGGATAACCTACGTTTATGTGTAATCTCTGACAATGGATTGGTTTGATCCATAAATTGAGATAACTGATTGGTACCAAAGAATGACTTGATAACAGATGACAAAGTTTTTGCGTTGATTAAATCAATCGGTGTAAAAACCTCATTATCTCTAACATTCATACGCTCGCGAATGGTACGAACCATACGAGCCAATCCCACACCAAATTGTTGTGACAATTGTTCACCTACTGTTTTTACACGTCTATTTGACAAGTGATCAATATCATCTACTTCCGTTTTGGAGTTGATTAGCTCAATCAATTGTTTGGTGATGATAATAATATCTTCACGCGTTAAAACTTGTACATCAAGTGGTGTATCTAAATTTAATTTTTTGTTGATTCTATAACGACCAACTTCTCCTAAACTATAACGTTGGTCTGAAAAGAACAACTTGTCGATGATACCTCTTGCGGTTTCTTCATCCGGCGGCTCGGCATTACGAAGTAATCTATATATATATTCAACTGCTTCTTTTTCAGAATTGGTTGAATCTTTTTGTAAAGTGTGATAAATAATAGCAAAATCCGATTGCGAAATATCTTCTTTGTGCAATAAAATTGTTTTAGAGCCTGATTCTAATATTTCGGGGATATGATCTTTTTCGATAACGGTATCGCGATCAAGAATAATTTCGTTTCTTTCAATGGAAACAACTTCACCTGTATCTTCATCGACAAAATCTTCGTGCCAAGTTTTAAGCAATCTAGCAGCTAATTTGCGTCCAACATTTTTTTTAAGACCTGTTTTTGAAACTTTAATTTCATCTGCCAAGTCAAAAATTTCGAGAATGTCTTTATCTCGTTCATAACCAATAGCACGTAGCAATGTGGTGATGGGTAATTTTTTCTTTCTGTCGATATAAGCATACATCACATTATTGATGTCTGTAGCAAATTCGATCCAAGATCCTTTAAAAGGAATAATTCTTGCGGAATATAATTTTGTACCATTTGTGTGGACAGATTGTCCAAAGAACACACCGGGTGAACGGTGTAATTGTGATACGATGACTCTTTCAGCACCATTAATAACAAAAGTACCACGAGGTGTCATATAAGGAATGTTACCCAAATAAACATCTTGTACTACGGTTTCAAATTCTTCGTGTTCGGGATCGTTACATTCAAGTTTTAGTCTGGCTTTAAGCGGAACGCTATAGGTAAGACCTCTTTCAATACATTCGTGAATTGAGTAACGAGGTGGATCGACAAAATAATCTAAGAATGATAATTCAAATTGATTTCTGGTATCAGAAACGGGAAAATTATCTTGAAAAGTTTTGTAGAGTCCTTCAACATTTCTGTTTTCGGGTTTTGTTTCTAATTGAAAAAAGTCTTGAAATGATTTTAATTGAATAGCCAATAAGTCTGGATATTCGGGGATACTTTTAACAGAAGAAAAATTGATTCTTTTGTTTTGATTCCCTTTTACGAGTAAGTCATTTGTTGAATTTGTCATATTTGTAGGACAAAATTAAGGGTTAAATAATATTTCAAGTGACTGAAAATCAGTCGATAAATTGCATTGCATATTTTATATGCAAAATGGTTTAGGTCTATCCGCTTGTTAGCGAAAGACCTAAACCAAAAGAAATTTATGTAAGAACTACTTAAGTTCTACTTCAGCACCAGCTTCTTCCAAAGACTTTTTGATTCCTTCTGCTTCGTCTTTAGAAACACCTTCTTTAACAGGAGCAGGTGCGCTATCTACAACACCTTTTGCTTCTTTAAGTCCTAAACCGGTTAATTCTTTAACCAATTTAACTACTGCTAATTTAGATTGACCAGCTGCTTTTAGAATTACATCGAATTCTGTTTGTTCTTCTTCTTCTGCGTCACCACCTGCTGCGGGACCAGCTACTGCTACAGCTGCTGCTGCAGGCTCAATACCGTATTCTTCTTTCATAATATCGGCTAATTCGTTAACTTCTTTTACTGTAAGGTTAACTAATTGTTCTGCGAATGTTTTTAAATCTGCCATTTTCTATCGTTTTTATTATTTAATTTATGATTTATAATTTATTAGTATTTATTCAGACTTCTCTGATAGTGTTTTTAAGATACCTGCCAATTTTCCACCACCTGATTTAAGTGCAGAAATAACGTTTTTAGCAGGAGATTGTAATAATCCAATCAATTCACCTAATAATTCTTCTTTAGATTTGATTGCTACAAGTGCATCTAATTGATCATCTCCAATATATACTGACTCCTCAATCCAAGCACCTTTTAACAAAGGTTTTTCAGATTTTTTTCTAAAGGTTTTAATAATTTTTGCAGGTTGATTCCCTACATTTGCCAACATTAATGCTGAGTTACCGGTTAAAACATCTGTTAATTCAGCAAATTCTTTATTTGAATTATCCATTGCTTGTTTAAGCATGGTGTTTTTAACCACTTGCATTTTCACATCACTTCCGTAACATGCACGTCTTAAATTAGAAGTTGTTTCAGCATTTAAACCTAAAATATCAACCAAATAAATTACTTCATTTTCGGACAATCTATCAGTAAGTTCTTGTATTAATTGAGCTTTTTGTTCTCTTGTTCTCATTTTTTATTTTTTTTGGCCTTCATTAATTTTTTGGGTCAAGTTTGATACCCGGACTCATAGTTGAAGAAAGCCCAATACTTTTTACATAAGCACCTTTAGCTGCAGAAGGTTTCAATTTGTGAATTGTTGAAATCAATTCTTCAGCATTTTCTTCAATTTTTTTTGCATCAAAAGATGCTTTACCAATAGCAGCATGAATAATACCTGTTTTATCGACTTTAAAATCAATTTTACCAGCTTTCACTTCATTTACTGCTTTGCCAATTTCCATAGTAACAGTTCCTGTTTTAGGATTGGGCATTAAACCTCTTGGTCCTAAAACACGACCCAAAGGTCCTAATTTTCTCATAACACTTGGCATGGTAACAATGACATCAATATCTGTCCAACCATCTTTTATTTTTTCCAAATATTCATCTAATCCAACATAATCTGCACCAGCAGCTTTTGCTTCTTCTTCTTTGTCGGGCGTAACCAAAGCCAAAACTTTTAAATCTTTTCCGGTTCCGTGAGGAAGTGTAACAACCCCTCTGACCATTTGGTTCGCTTTACGAGGGTCAACACCCAATCTTACTGCAATATCAATTGAAGCGTCAAATTTAGTTGTTGAAATTTCTTTCACTAATTTAGCTGCTTCTTCTAAAGAATATAATTTATTCTTATCAATTTTTGATAATGCTTCTCTACGTTTTTTACTTAATTTTGCCATTTTTAAAATCTTTTTAATTAAAAGGATTCTCTCCTGCAATGGTTAATCCCATTGATCTTGCTGTACCAGCAACCATTTTCATAGCCGATTCAACGCTAAATGCATTTAAATCGGGCATTTTATCTTCTGCTATAAGTTTTACTTGTTCCCAAGTAACACTTCCTACTTTTACACGGTTGGGTTCGCCTGATCCTTTTTTGATTTTAGCAGCTTCTAATAATTGCACTGCGGCAGGTGGCGTTTTTACGACGAAATCAAATGACTTGTCTTTATAAACATTAATTGCTACCGGAAGTACTTTACCTTGTTTATCTTGTGTACGCGCATTAAATTGCTTACAAAATTCCATGATATTTACTCCAGCGGCACCTAATGCGGGTCCAACCGGTGGCGCTGGATTCGCTTGACCTCCCCGAATTTGTAGTTTAACTACTTTACCTATTTCTTTTGCCATTTTTAAATTGTTTTTTTTTAAAACTATTATTTTGGAAGCTTAATAGTTATATATATGTAACAGTTTATACTTTTTTTACTTGAAAATAACCCAATTCAAGTGGTGTTTTTCTTCCAAAAAACTTCACCATAACGGTTACTTTCTTTCTTTCTTTATTTACTTCTTCAATCACGCCATCAAAACCTTTAAATGGTCCGTCTGTTACGCTTACATTATCTCCTTCATTATAAGGAATTCTAATACTATCTTCATTCATTGCCATTTCATCAATTTTACCCAAAAGTTTATTGACTTCGGCCTTGCTAAGTGGCATCGGATCTCCTCCTTTAATCCCACTTAAAAAAAGCATTACACCAGGAATTGACTTTATAACATGCGGCAACTCTCCGGATAAATTTGCTTCTATATAAATGTAACCTGGAAAAAGTGTTTTATCTTTTTGAATACGTTTACCATTACGTATTTGTACAACTTTTTCTGTAGGCACCAAAACATTCCCCACATAATCTTCCAAGTGATATCTTTGCACTTCAGATTCTATCATGTGTTTAATCTTGGCTTCTTTTGCACCCACCACTTTAAGAACATACCACTTTTTCACTTGATTGCTCATTAATTAGTTTTTGACAATGTTATAATAGTATTTTAATATCGTTCTAAAGATGTAATCGACGAAAAATAAGAAAATTGAAAATATGGCAGAAAATACAGAAACGACAATTGTCATTTTATAAACTTCATCCCATTTGGGCCATACTACGTGATTCATTAACTCATCGTATGCGCCTTTTACATAATTAATAAAACCTTTAAACATATTATTCTATTTAGATTGAAAAATTCAAATTAAATTAGCACGGGCAGAGAGACTCGAACTCCCGACACCTGGTTTTGGAGACCAGTGCTCTACCAACTGAGCTACGCCCGTTTATAGAGAATTTGAAGCCCAAAAATGGGCTCCAAATTAAACTCTAACTTTATATTATTTTAAAACTTAATCTAAAATTTCTGTAATTTGACCAGCACCAACTGTTCTACCACCTTCACGGATTGCAAAACGTAAACCTTTGTTCAAGGCAATGTTATTGATCAATTCTACTTCAATTGTTAAGTTATCTCCTGGCAATACCATTTCTACACCTTCTGGCAAACGGATTTCTCCGGTAATATCAGAAGTTCTCAAGAAAAATTGAGGACGGTAATTGTTATGGAAAGGTGTATGACGTCCACCTTCTTCTTTTTTCAAGATATAAACTTCAGCTTTAAATCTTTTGTGTGGTGTAATAGTACCAGGAATAGCTATAACCATACCTCTTTTAATGTCAGCTTTATCAACACCTCTAAGCAATAAACCAACGTTATCACCAGCTTCACCTCTATCTAGTATTTTACGGAACATTTCAACACCTGTTACTACAGAAGTCATTTTTTTGTCACTAATACCAATAATATCTACAGCATCTCCAGTGTTTATTATACCAGTTTCAATTCTACCGGTAGCAACAGTACCACGACCTGTAATTGAGAAAACATCCTCAACAGGCATCAAGAAAGGTTTATCTGTATCTCTTTCGGGTTCAGGAATCCATTCATCAACGGCATCCATTAATTCTTCAATTTTGGCAACCCATTTTGCATCGCCTTCTAATCCACCTAAGGCAGAACCGGCAATAACAGGTGTATTGTCACCATCATATTCGTAGAAACTTAATAAATCACGGATTTCCATGTCAACTAATTCGATCAACTCTTCATCGTCAACCATATCTACTTTGTTCATAAACACAACAATTTTAGGCACACCTACCTGGCGCGCTAAAAGAATGTGTTCACGTGTTTGAGGCATAGGACCATCAGTTGCAGCAACAACTAAGATAGCGCCATCCATTTGAGCGGCACCTGTAACCATGTTTTTTACATAATCAGCGTGACCAGGACAATCTACGTGTGCGTAGTGTCTTTTCACAGTTTCATATTCAACGTGGGCAGTGTTAATTGTAATACCCCTTTCTTTTTCTTCAGGAGCATTGTCAATAGCAGCAAAGTCTTTAACTTCAGCAAGACCTTTTTCAGATAATACTTTTGTAATTGCAGCGGTCAATGTGGTTTTACCGTGATCAACGTGACCAATGGTACCAATATTAACGTGCGGTTTGGTTCTTTCGAATTTTTCTTTAGCCATAATACTAATTTTTAATCTTTATTTTTTTCTTTAATGTGCCTCCGTAGAGCCAATGACGGGAATTGAACCCGTGACCTCTTCCTTACCAAGGAAGCGCTCTACCCCTGAGCTACATCGGCCTTGAGTTGAGCGGGAGACGGGGTTCGAACCCGCGACATTCAGCTTGGAAGGCTGATGCTCTACCAGCTGAGCCACTCCCGCTGGTATTCTGTATCAAGGTTATGTTTCCTTAATAATTGTGGTGAGGGGAGGATTCGAACCTCCGAAGCTTACGCAACAGATTTACAGTCTGCCCTCGTTGGCCACTTGAGTACCTCACCAATAATTACTTTTTCAATATGTCAATTTTTATGAGCCGATGGAGGGACTCGAACCCACGACCTGCTGATTACAAATCAGCTGCTCTAGCCAGCTGAGCTACATCGGCTTATTCTCTCACTAACGGTTTGCAAAGTTAAAAACTTTATTCTTTATATCAAAAAAAAAATGACTTTTTTTTGATAATATTTTTTTAGCTTTAAAACCGGTGCAAATGTAATCAATTATTGTGATAAAAAAATTTTTTATTATATAAAAAAAGCGACAAATATTTGTCGCTTTTTTTTACGTATATATATAATGTATAAATCTATTTTTTTATTTTCTCTTTTTGCTTTTTTAACTGTCTTTTTAACACGTCAAAAACCAAATCCATGGCTTTTTCAAATGTTTCTGCATCTTTTGAAACCACTACAGCATTTCTTGGAATATCAATCTTAATTTCAACTGTTTTGTTCTTTTCTCCCTTATTATTCAATTTCAAATACACTTCTGCATCGATTACCTTATCAAAAAAATTATCTAATTTATCCAATTTGGTTTGGATAAAATCAATTAACTTTTGATCTGCATCAAAATTTGTAGCTTGATAAATTGCTTTCATATTGCTTCGTTTTTTAATTAGACTTCTATTTTCTGCTCCTTGGATGAGCTTTTTTATAAATATTTTTTAATTCTTGTATACCACTATGCGTATAAATTTGCGTTGCTGCCAAACTACTATGACCCAACAATTCCTTAATAGCATTGAGATCTGCTCCATTATTGAGCAAGTGCGTTGCAAAGGTATGTCGTAACATATGCGGACTTTTTTTATGTTTAATACTCACTTTACTAATGTACGAATTAATTAGTCTATACACAAGTTTTTCATAAATTTTTTTTCCTTTTATTGTCAAAAATAAACAATTGTCATCTTCTATAATATTCAATTTATTTCTATATTCTAAATATTCATTAATAAAGTCAATTGTATTCTCTAATAACGGAATTATTCGCTCCTTATTTCTCTTACCCAATACTTTTAACTCTTTTTTAGAAAAATCAATATTTAACAATGATAAATTAATCAATTCCGCGCGTCTAATTCCGGTCGTATAAAAAACAGAAATAATAGCTTTGTTTCTAACACCTTCAAAATCGTTTGAAAATAATCTTTCGTCAAACAAGTTTTGCATTTCTGCTTCAGAGAAAGGCACAGGGATTTTTCTATGTATTTTCATTCCAGTAATACTTGCCAAGGGATTGACTTGCACGGTTTCTGTCTTTTGCAAAAATTTATAAAAACTTTTAAGCGCTGCTATTTTTCTATTAATGGTTTTTTCTGAAAAAGATTTATCGGAAAGACCGGCAATCCACATGCGTACCTCTTTGGTAGATATATTCACAAAACTATTTTTGACATTTATTGATTTTATGTAAGTTTCAAAATCAGAAATATCACTTGCATAACACTTTATGGTTAGTAAAGAATAGTTTTTTTCTTTTTGCAGGTAGTCTAAAAATTGTTTTTTGAGCATAAAAAAGCCTTATAAAAACGAATTTACTAAATTCTTTTTTATAAGGCAAGTTTTTAACTAATAATTTTTCAAATATTAGTATTGATCTTCAACGTCACGTAGATGTTGGATGTATTTAGCTTTAACAATTTGCGCTCTTCTTTTAACGGAAGGTTTTGTAAATTGTTTACGATCTCTAATTTGACGCATTGTTTTGGTACGGTCAAATTTTCTTTTAAAACGCTTTAGCGCTCTATCGATAGCTTCTCCTTCTTTTACGGGTATGATCAACATAGTTTTACACCTCTTTTATATGGTTATACTTAAATTTATGAATTGCAAATATAGAATTTTTTTTTAATTCCGCATTATAAAATTTATTTATTGTGCCACAATCTCTACACGTCTATTCTTTTCTCTTCCTTTATCGGTTGCATTGCTTGTTAATGGCGCCGTTGGACCATCACCGCATGCTTTTAATTGTTCGGAATTAATACCATAATTGGCAACTAAATAACCGACAACAGCTTTGGCTCTTGCTAAAGATAATACCATATTTGCATTAAAATCCCCTACATTGTCGGTGTGCCCCACAATAAAATATTTATTATCGAGATGGGTCTTTAAATATTCGGCAATAATGTTTAATACTTCTTTGGATTCAGGTTTAATAATAGATTTACCCGTATCAAAAAATATGTGATGAATCGACATACGCCCATCGTCATTGATGTTTGTTTCTAAATCATTTACACTAACGAGTGCATTTTCTAAAGGTTTAACTTCGATAGCATCAAAAGTAATCAAAGGGTAATCGTTGTTAGTTATATACGCCACAATATAAATATCTTTGCCATCAATTTTTTTCTTGGCTGCTAAATATGCGAATTCACCTTCTCTATAATCGGGTTTTAAGGATTTTTTATCATTCAAAGCATTTAAACCGTTAAATTCACCAATATATAATTGTTCGCTTAGATTAACACCACAATTGGTTTTATCTAATTCCAACAAAATTTTAAAGCCATGATTCTTTAAAGCGGATTCGTAGCTTTTAAAAATCTCAAAAACAGTCCTATCTTTTTGCGAAGCGTATTGTATCCTAGTAATTTCACCATCAATTTCATATCTGTCTAATTTATTATCTTTTAAGGACAGCAAGAAATACCTATCAAAATTCTTATGTTGGTACCATTGAATAATGGACCCATCAAATCGTGATACTAAAGGAAAATCCTTACTACCAGAAACATCTTTATTGTGTTGTGCTTGCAAATTAATAGCCAATAGGACAGCTAAAGCTGCTAAAATAATTCGTTTCATAATACTTTATTTTTATTATTTATCAACAAAAAACAGACAAACAATGATTATTTTAGCAAGTTAATAAAATATTTATTTAAATAAAAGAAGTAATTATAAAAAAAAACAAATTTCTGACAAAAGAACTAAAAGTGCTTAAAAATAATAAAATACAAATAAACTTTATGCGTTTAAAAAGCTATTCCATATCACAATTAATCCATTCTCCATCCAAATTTGCACCTAATTTTTCATAAAAATCTTTTGCCGGCTTGTTCCACTCCAAAACTTGCCAACGAACACGTTTACAGTTGTTTTCTCTGGCTATTTCAAGCACTTTATCGAGCAATGCACTTCCAATTTTATGTCCACGATAGGCTTCTTTGACATACAAATCGTCCAAATACATAGATTTGCCTACCCAAGTATAATAAACATAATAAAACAATGCCATTCCAATAATCTCTCCATCTTCTTTTTCTGCAACCCAAGCTTGAAAAAAATCTTTTTCTTCCTTCATTTGCTTAAGCGTATTGGTAACTTTTTCTGGTGCTTTTTCAAACAACGCCAATTCTTTTATAAGATTTAATATTGCTTTAAAATCTTTTTCGATTGCTGGACGTATTATATAATCCATTTATTTCAAAATTTTTCGTGAAATCACCAATTTTTGAATCTCCGTAGTACCTTCACCAATAGTGGTCAGTTTGCTATCGCGATAAAATTTTTCAACTGGAAAATCTTTGGTATAACCATAGCCACCAAATATTTGCACAGCATCTGTCGCTACTTTTACACTCACCTCCGAGGCATACATTTTAGCCATTGCCCCAAGTTTCGTCAGGTTTTGCTTGGTATCTTTTAGATAAGCCGCTTTGCGAATTAACAACTCAGAAGCCTCTATTTCAGTAGCCATATCCGCCAATTTAAAACCAATGGCTTGAAAACGATTAATTGGTCTGCCAAACTGCTCGCGTTCTTTGGAATATTGCAAAGCGGCTTCATAAGCACCTTTTGCCGTTCCAAGCGCATTGGAACCAATAGAAATTCGACCACCATCGAGTATTTTTAGCGCTTGCACAAAGCCATCACCTACTTCACCCAAAATATTTTCTTTAGGCACACGACAAGTATCAAAAACCATTTCTGCGGTTTCAGATGCGCGCATCCCTAATTTATTTTCTTTTTTTCCGGCAGAAAATCCGGGCGTACCTCGCTCTACAACAAAAGCTGTTGCATTGTGACGGGCACCTTTTTCACCTGTACGAGCCAAAACAACCGCTACATTTCCGGTTTTGCCATGCGTAATAAAATTTTTAGCCCCATTTAACACATAATAATTACCATCTTCTACCGCCGTAGTACTCATACTTCCGGCATCCGAACCGGTATTGTGTTCTGTCAACCCCCAAGCACCAATCCACTCTCCCGAAGTCAATTTAGGCAACCAACGCATGCGCTGTTCTTCATTTCCAAACTCATATATATGATTGGTACACAAAGAATTATGTGCTGCAACTGACAATCCTATAGAAGGATCTTGCTGTGATAAAACATCTATAATAGTTACATAATCTTGATAAGACAAACCAGAGCCACCATATTTTTCGGGGATCACAATACCCATAAATCCCAACGCACCTAACTTTTTAAACACTTCAACAGGAAAAAATTGTTTTTCGTCCCATTCCATAAAATACGGTGCAATATATTGCTTATTAAAATCTTTTACCGCTTGTGCGATATGTTGTTGTTCTTCGGTTAATTCAAAATTCATCATCAGATTTACTCTTTTAGTTTTAAAAATAATACTATCTGTTTAAGTCTTGTTTTTGGAAAATCATCCACTTGTAACAAGTCTTCAAAGGTACGAAAAGCTCCATTTAAAGTTCTATATGAAACGATTTTTTTTGCTAATTGGTATGAAATATTTGGATTTTTAGACAGTTCTTTGATATTGGCATTATTTAAATTAATTTTTTTGATATTCATATTTGGATGATCTAGCGTAAATTGCTTCCAAACAAGTACTATCACTTCCGGCTTAAGTCCATAGACATCATTCAATTGCTCTTTGATAGCAAATCCACCAATACTTTTGCGGTATTTAACAATTCTATTCGCTAATTTTTCACCTATTCCATAGATGTTTTTTAAGTCATCTGTCGTTGCTAAATTGATATCCGTCGTAGAAAAAACCTTTTTGGGTATATTATTTTTGGCTTTGGACAAGTGAAATTTTTGCCAAACTCTTTGCGCTACTTCAGGTTTTAATCCATAGACTTTATTAATTTGCTCCTTGCTTGAAAAATCACCTATTGCATTGCGATATTTAACAATTCTAACAGAAAGGACTTCGCCTATACCATTTATATTTTGCAAATCTGTAGCCGTTGCTTTATTAATATCAAAGCTAGAAAAATAACCACTTCTGTAGTTGAAATCCTTTTTATTTTTATGATAATTCGTCAATTTTATATACGGTTCTAAAATGCTGTAAAGCGAATCTGAAATGCCAGTAATTTGTTTAAACTGAAGTTTGGAATTGATATATTTTCCTTGTTGACGAAAAGCTTGTATCCGGTCGGTTTCATCCAAACTCATTCCGAGAAAATAAGCTTTATAATCTGAAATATAATTGGGATTAAAAGGATAAATTTTTGTTTTTTGTTTTTCAATAGCCACCAACCTCAAGGAATCATATTGTTTTTGTAAAGTCTGTGGCACTTGGTAAACAAGCGTTTTTGAAGGAAAAATAACTTCCATTTTAAAAATAAGCAATTGCATCAACACAATCAGGAATACCAAAACGATAAGACCCATTCGTTGTGAACGCGTAAAAGCCGGTAAAAAACCAAAGCCCTTCATTATTTATTGTTTTTCCTTATAATTTTTAATAGCTTTTAAATATTTTGCTAATTCCGCTCGCACTTTAGGCGCTAAAAATATCAATCCAATAATATTAGGGAAAACCATTGCAAAAATCATTGCATCGGAAAAATTAAGTACTGAACCTAATTTTACAGAAGCACCTACTACCACAAAAAATAAAAATAAAAACTTATAGGTCAAATCTGCTTTTTTACTTCTACCAAAGATAAATTTCCATCCTTGCAATCCATAATAAGACCAAGCTAACATTGTAGAAAAGGCAAATAAAATAACAGCAATTGTCAAAACAATAGAAAAATGTGGAATAACAAAATCAAAAGCTTTAACAGTTAGCTCAACACCTTTACCGTCTAAAGATGCATCGCCATACTCAAACAAAGCAATTCCGCCTGCTTCAATTGCTTTTAAATTGGTAATTATCAACACTAAAGCGGTCATCGTACAAATAACAACCGTATCGACAAAAGGTCCTAAAAGTGCTACAATCCCTTCACTAGCCGGAAATTTAGTTTTTACAGCTGAATGTGCAATGGCAGCAGATCCAACGCCGGCTTCATTTGAGAAAGTTCCCCTTTTAAATCCTTGAATTAAAACACCCATAAAACCACCCAATCCTGCTAAAGGCGTAAAAGCAGAAGTAAAAATAATTTTAAATGCTTCAGGAATCAATCCAATATTAAGAATTAATATTATCAAAGCTGCTCCCACATAAATAACAGCCATAAAAGGCACTATCTTTTCGGCTACTTTGGCAATTCTTTTAATCCCACCGATAATTACAATTCCTACAAGAATCGCTAAGATGATACCAAAATAAAAACCGGCATCTGGATTTGTAATTCCAAAAAGTTGCACAAACTGTGCGGCAGATTGATTGGCTTGAAACATATTTCCACCACCAAAAGAACCTCCCACAACCATGATAGCAAAAAATACAGCTAAAATTTTACCTAAAGTACCGTATCCCAATTCTTTTAATCCTTTTTTTAAATAATACATTGGACCACCAAATACTGTCCCATCTGGACCAATATCTCTATATTTAACCCCCAACGTACATTCGGTAAATTTAGAAGCCATCCCTAACAAACCGGCGAGCACCATCCATAAAGTTGCTCCGGGACCACCAATAGCAATAGCTACTGCTACTCCGGCAATATTTCCGAGCCCTACCGTTGCAGACAAAGCCGCAGTAAGTGCCTGAAAATGCGTAACTTCACCATGATGATCACCTTCAATTTTAATGGTTTCTGGAATATCATCACCTGCATCTACCAATGGATTGTCATCGGGTTGTAAAGTATCATGCGGGTCTAAAGTATCATAATCCCCTGCAACCACCTTAATAGATGTTTTAAATAATCTAAATTGTGGAAAACTAAAAAATATAGTGAAGTACAAAGCTGCTAAAATCAATAAGACAACTACAAAAGGTACGGCATAACCAAATAAATTAATCTTAAAAAAAACAATATCAGACCAAAAATCAGAAATAGGTTTAAAACCCTCTTCTATATGCTGCGCAATACCCTTAGGCACTGCATCCTGTGCAAATACTGAAAAATTTGATAAAATAAAATAAATAAATAATAGTAATTTAAAGTTCATAAAGCCTTTTTTTAAAATAATGACTGCTAATATACAGCATTTTATTTTAACCATATCGACTTTGCTTATACAAATATGTATATATTAAAATTATAAGACTTTTTTTTGCAATATTGTAATTATAACAGCAAATTATTTCACTATACATTAAAAAAAATCAGTAGTTTTGTAGCAACCCAAAAAAATTAGATGAAAAAATCAGCTTCTATTAACATCATTGTTGCAATGGGCAAACAAAATCAAATCGGTCTAAACGGCACGATGCCTTGGCATTTGTCTAACGATTTAAAAAACTTTAAAAAAATCACTAGTGGTCACACCATTATTATGGGACGAAAAACCTACCAATCTATTGGAAAAGCATTACCAAAAAGGCTAAATTTTGTTTTGACAACCAATCCTAAAAGCATTTCTGATTATGAAATTTGCACTTTTAAGAATTTGGAAAAAGCCATTAAAAAAGCCCAATTATTTGATGATGAAATATTTATTATTGGTGGCGCATCCATTTTTGAAGAAGCTATGAAATTGGCAGACAAACTCATCATTACCCATGTAGATTACAACGGAAAAGCAGATACTTTTTTTCCAAAATTTGATTTTAATCAATGGAAAAAAACAACAAAAACATCCTTTTATAAAGATGAACACAACCAATATAATTTCGAGATTATCAATTATATAAAAAAATAGATTTTATTCATTTTTACAAATAAAACTTAGCATTCATAAAATTATAAATAACACTTAATGAAAAAAATATTTTCAATATTAATATTCTTAAGCATATCAATCGGTTTTGCACAGAATGCCTTACCCAAATTTGAGCTTTGGGCTATTTTTATTAAAAATGATTTCGTCGATAAAAGTGCTCATAAAATTATTGCTAAAAAATGGCATTTAGAACTCTATGAATTGTCAGATAATGTACTTGAATCTACAAAAATGATTGACAGCATCTATAAACACAATCAAAAAATTTGGCAATACCTCAACCAACACGGACATCAACACGCCGAAATGGAATTTATGAATGAAGTGATTAAGGTAAAAAATGAGATCAGCAAAGCGGTAAGCTTAAGCATTAATAAAATTGACTTAACCCAATATAAAATTCCAAATATTTCATATTTACATTCAGAATTTTATACAGAAATAGACAGCATAAAAACACATCAATACCGTTTTAGCATCTATAACTTTGACTATAAAAAAAAATATACTCAAACTAATCTACTTATTCAATATACGGTTGACATCAATACTGAAAAAATAAAAATTATTAAAGGAAATAAAAATGACGGAAAATAATCTTAAAAACAATCAGCCTGAAAACCAGATAGAAATTAAAAAGAAATCCGACATTCTAAAAAGAATAATCCTCGCTTTTTTACTTATATTTTTCATTGGTGGCGCTTGGTTTGTATATCGATCTATACAAGAAAATAAAACGCAAAGAAACGTCTTGCAAGCTGTTCCACAAGATGCTGTTTACTTCCTAAAAACCAATCAGTTAACTGAATCTTGGAAAGAAGTCAATAAAACAAATATTTGGCGTCACTTGATTAAAACCAAAGGCTTTGAATACTTGCAAAGCATCGACACCTTACTCGGGGAAGCATTATTAAACAACAGCACCACAAAATACATCTTTGACAACAGACCCACTCTTATGTCGGCGCATATGATTGGCAATACAGATTACGAATTTTTATATGTGGTAGATTTACAAAACACCAAACACATAAAACAAGTGTTTGATTATATTTTAAAATTCAATAAATCACACAAAACAATAAAACTCAATTACAAAAAAACAAAAATTTATAAACTGATAAGCAAAAAAAATACAAATGATATCATTTTTATTTCTACTATCGATAATTTATTAATCAGCTCGTTTTCATTTAAACTTATCAAACAATCCATCGATGAAAAAGACACCAAATATTGGCAAAAAAATCTGCAATACAAACAAATTAACGATGCCTTACAAAACGAATTGATTCAATTTTATTTCAACTACAAAAAATTGTCCGAATTTACCAAAATCTATTTAAAAGATGCACAAAACAGTACGCAATCCTTATCCAAACAACTTATTTTATCCGGATTTGATATTTCTCACGACGATGAAAGAATTCATATGGAAGGCTGGACATGCCCCGATAGTTTATCATCGTATATGACCGCAATGCTCGACGTAAAACCAGGCAAACTAAATGCCTATAATATTATTTCAAACCAAGCAGCTTTATACACTTCAATAGGTTTTAAAAATTTTAATATGTTTCATCAAAGTCTTTTGGATCAATATACTTATAAAGACAAAATAAAACGTACAACTTATAGAAAACAAGTCAAAAAATTAGAAAATTTCTTTAAAATTAACCTACAAAAAGATTTTTTTGATTGGATTGGACAAGAAATAGCTTTGGTAAAATTAGGCTCTTATGAAAAGCATAAACCCGAAAAACTAATTATGCTCATACAAGCCAAAGACATAGCTGATGCACGTAATGGTTTAACACATATCGTTAAAAAAATACGCAAACGCTCTCCCTTTAAAGAAAAAAAATATCAATATAAAAATTTAACAATCAATTATTTATATCAAAAAAGTTTTTTTAAAATATTTTTAGGAGACTTGTTTAAAGACTTTGACAAACCTTATTTTACCTATATTGAAAATTATGTTGTTTTTAGCAATTCTAAAAAAGATTTAGAAGACTTTATCGATGATTATGTAATGGGTAAAACCCTGTCACACAACAAAGATTATATGGATTTTAGAGATGATATCGATGTAAAATCTAACGTAAACATCTACATTCAAATGCCTAAATTGTACCGTATATTACAACAAAACGCAACCCCCGATTTGCAAAAGAGTTTACGCGAAAAACAAAACTTATTGTTGAGTTTTAGCCGTATTAATTTTCAACTAATTGCCAAAGATGACATTTTTAAAACCAACATACTTATCGACCACGACGAGCAAGCACAACAAAAAGAAGAAACAGAAGTTACGGCGCGTCAGGTAGATAAAAGCATAGACAACCGATTTTTTGAAGATTTATCTTTTAGAGTCGCTTTTCCTGACAGTATTTCTATTACCAACGGTAATTATAAAAAATTATTTAATGACGGCAAAACTATTAAGACAGAAGGAAAAGCACGAAATAATTTACCCGAAGGCATCTGGCGGACTTATTACCCGTCAGGAAATTTACAAAGTGTTGTAAACTACAAAAATGGTGATATCGATGGAGAAGTGTACTACTATTTTGATAAAAAACCCGAAGTGAAAAAAGTTGAAGCTGTATATGACAACAACTTACTGACAGATACTTATATGGAATATTGGCCCAATGGTGCACAAAAAGCAAAATTACAATACGAAGATGGAAAATTAGACGGAAAAGCCTATTATTATTTCAGCTCGGGAAAAATAAAAATTGAAGGTAAGTACAAAAAAGGCGTAAAAAAAGGAAAATGGATATTCTACAACCAAAAAGGTGAGGTCGTTGATAAAAAACGTTATTCGGGATTATTTTTCTAATTAGACTGGATTGAAAATATTTCTTGTAGATCTTTAAGCAAAAGCATGCCGCCTTTATTACTTTGCATTCTTCTGATCATGACTTCAATCGCTTCTGGACGGAGTCCTAACTCAATAGCATATTCTTTTAAGACTTTAATCTCCTCAACAGTGACAATTCCGTCAATCATCATCATAATGGTGAGTCTATAAATTTGTTTTATTCTATCATTATGTGTTTTTGGTAAAATATGAACTATATTATCATCTATAATTTCTTCCAAATAATCAATTGGAACCTCTAATAATTGAGCAATTTCTACCAAGTACTTATGTTCCACCGTTTTAAAAATACTATCCGCCTTTGCCATTTTTACCAATTGAGACAAAAAGCTTAACTTTTCTTGCACCTGAAGCAGCGAAATATTGGAATTGTTAGATTTCATATAATTATTGTTTACTTATCATAATAATGATTTGCAAATGTATTATTTTTTATTCAAAATAAAACGGAGTGATTAAAAAAATCACTCCGTTATAAACATCTTAAATCAAAAATTATCTTATTTGATCATCAATTTTCGTACAGAAACTTGATTGTTTTCTATAACTTTCATCATATAGATACCACTTCTTAAAGAAGAAACATCAATTGCTTGATTATTGTTGACCTCTGCAGAAATAACTGCTTTACCCAACAAATTATAAACAACTACTTGTTTTACATCATCACTAGAAGAAGTAACATAAACTTGTCCGTTTGTAACAGGATTTGGATAAACTTTAAAACCGTCAATATTATTATGATCAACTGCACCAGTAGCAACTAAATCATTATCATCACGAGGGAAAATTTGTGCGGTACCACTATATTCAGAACCAATTCCAATAACATTAACGGTAACGGTAGGAATTGCTACATCCGTCATGTTGCTAAACGTCGTTCTTAATACCGTTACACCAGTAGCATCCGTTAAATTATAATTATGACTGTGTTCAAATAAAGTTGCACCGGCAGCATCGATAGTCGTATTGTCAATTTCTATCAATTCAGATTCATAATTATCAAAATTGGCATTAAGCTCAGCAGCCGTAATCACCTGCGGCACTTGTGGTACATTATTACCTGTTAAGTCAAAATCTTCCGTCAATTCTAATTCGAATACACCATGATAATCAACTAATTTACCTTTTATATGTGTAATACCATCACCATCATTAACTTGTGTAATCAATGTAGATACACCTGCGGTAATAAAAACCATCATTCCACCAGTAGCATCTTGTACAAAACCTTTAAAATTTCCACTTGTATAAGGTTCACCGGCAATAGCAAAAGCCTCACCCGTAAAATCATAATAACCATCGAGTTGTTGTGCTCTTAATACTGCCATATCAGACACAATTATATAATCAGCAACCGCAAAAGTAACACTTGAAGTAACAGAAGGCACTAAAGCAACACCTGCATTGTCAACCAATTCCATACTAACGGTATGACTGGCACGAGACAATCCGGTTAAAGAAACTGGGTTTGTATCAAATAAATCAACTGGCGTACCAGCATCTACAGTATATACTATATATCCGTCTCCAGTACCATTGGCTACGTTAAAATTCTGTACTGAAAAAGAAACACTTACACTGGCAACATTAGGTGCAAAAACTTGTCCGGGTGTAGGTGAGGTAATCGTTAAAACAGGGGTATTGCTTGTTGAAGCTACATAAGTACCAAGACCTATAATACTTTCAAAAGTAGTACCATCTTGTACAGCACCATGTCCATCAAGTGCACCATTTGCATACGTCCAATTGGCTTCTACAAAAACAGGGTCAGGACCTGAACCATCTGCTCTTTTAGAATAGCCATCTTTATATTCCCAAGCGGCACCTGTTCCATCTACGCCATCAACGCCATAAACATCTACAACAGCAGTAGTAGAGGTATTGACAATTCTTACCCTGTCATCTCCATTAATGCTCAAAACAGAACTCGTTCCAGCATCCAAAACACCTGAAGTCAATGAAGGAAAATTGGCTGCAAAAGCACCTGTGCTAGCACTTTGAAATGTATCGTTATATACATAAACAAAAGCATCTGTTACTGTACCAAGAGGACTCAAATCAAAAGCATTTCCCCAAGTAGTATTGGCATTCGTTTGGTTTTCTAATGAATATTGCGTAAAATCAACCGTTCCATTAGCATAAATTTCTAACAATTTGGGTGTTCCACCCGTTTCATCACCATCAGCTATCATGGTAATAATTGGGGTTTGCGCATAAGACAAACTCACCAACAGTAAGCTTAATAAAAGATAAATTTTTTTCATGATTTTTTAGTTTTAAATTAAGTCCAAATATACTAAAAAAAATACTTTATTTAAACCAATAACCGAGTATTTATTAACATTTGACAAAAACTTAACATTGGCAAAAACAACAAATGCTCACACATTAGTAATTTAAGAAGTAAACCCCTTGTAATCCATCACCTGAGAAAGATTTTGAATATCAAAATTTATTTGTTTTGCATAAGGTGCTATTCCTTTTGCTAATAAATATTTAGCCAAATAAACCTGCTCTGGCTGTCCGGGTGTCGGAATAACAAAAATTTTTTTTTGCAATTGATAATAATCCATTATCGAAGAATAACCCGAACGACCAATTACAATTGATGAAGCATTTATCAGATTTTCTAAATCATTAGATGTAAGATAATTATAAATAGTTAAACCATTTTTTTGATATTTTGTCGATTTCTGTTCTATTACACCCCTAACCAAAACGACCTTTTTATGCAGTTTAGGCAATTCTTTTAACAATATGGCTTCCAACTGGCTTCTTTGTGGCTCCGGTCCAGACAAAATTGCCAAAAAATCATATTTTATTGGAACATTTTTATATGTAAACCTACTTTGAACACCTATATATTTAATCGGCAATTTACTATTTATTAAATGTCCTAAACGCCCACTCAAACCTTCATTTTCTGCTATATCCGGCACCCATATTTCATCAAATTTCTTATAAATATTCCGATGAAAAAAAGTTGTTAAAAAAGTCGTCATGCCTGATAAAACACGTAGTTGATGCGTTATATAAACCGATTTCACTTCGTTACTCCTAACCCCAAATCTGTTATCGGATACCACTAAATCCAATTGATATTTCTCGACCAATTCCTCAATTTTACGATACTCCATTCGGACAGCGTTTCTAATTTTAAAAATCTGGAAAAACAACTTTAACTTATTCCAAAACGGATGCGAAGCATAACGAATATCATAAGCAGGCAATTCCTCAAAAATAAGTTGTGGAAATTCTTTTTGCAAAAACAATAGTGCATCACCATCTGAAGCAATAATCACCCGATGCCCCTCTTTCTGCCATTTACGAATCAAAGGAATACACCGCGTGGCATGACCCAAACCCCAATTTAAAGGCGCAATTAATATATTTTTTGACTTGGACAATTAATTTGTATTTTTGACACCATAAAAATACATTATATTTTAAAACAAACATTAGAAAGTGGGCAGTAAAAATAAATTAAAACGTTTTAAAGAAAACGAAAGCTTTTCAAATCTTTTTCAACCCAGCCGTGAAACGCTTTTAAACGATTCCTTTGAAATGAAAGGCAATTGGGATAAAAACTTTTTTAAAAACAACAAACCTATCGTATTGGAATTGGGTTGTGGCAAAGGTGAATACAGCATTGGTTTAAGCGAAAGATTTCCTAATAAAAATTTTATAGGTATAGACATAAAAGGCGCTAGAATATGGCGTGGCGCCAAAACCGCACTCAAAAACAACAACGAGAATGTTGCTTTTTTACGCATGCAAATAGAATTGATAGAAAATGCTTTTGCCAAAGGCGAAGTTTCTGAAATATGGATTACTTTTCCCGATCCGCAAATAAAATATAAACGCACCAAACACAGATTGACCAATCCGGAATTTTTAGATAAGTACAAGCAAATCTTGCAAGATGATGGTCTTATTCACCTAAAAACTGATAGTGAATTTTTACACGGCTATACCATTGGACTCCTACAAGGCTTAGGACACGAAATACTACATGCACACCACGACACCTACGTAAATACATACGCTCCAGAAGAAGTGGTAAACATACAAACGTACTACGAAAAGAAATTTTTGAAAATAGGAAAACCCATTACGTATCTAAAATTCAAATTAAAATAAAAAACTATATTTGTAATATTAACATTAAACATTTAAGACTATGCGTTGGAAAGGCAGACAAACAAGTGAACACATTGAAGACAGAAGAGGTCGTAGCACTGGAAAAGTAGTTGGTGGTAGCATTGGCATTGGATCTATCATTTTTTTTATTGCATACACCTTGCTCACAGGTGAAGCGCCTACCCAAATGATTCAACAAACACAACAACAAACACAAACACAAACGCAAACGCAAAGACCCAATGATGAACTAGGGACTTTTGCCAAAGTAATATTTAAAGATACTGAGGATGTGTGGACTAAAATTTTTAGAGAACAATTGAACGCAAAATACCGCTACCCTACCTTAGTGCTCTATAATGACAGAACAAATGCTGCTTGCGGTATGGCAAGTGCTGCAACAGGACCATTCTACTGTCCAGCTGATGAAAAAGTATATTTAGATTTGAATTTTTTTAGAGAACTCAAGCAACGCTTTGGTGCTTCCGGTGACTTTGCTATGGCATACATTATTGCGCATGAAGTGGGACATCACATCCAAAAACAGCTCGGCATCACACAACAAATGCAAAAACAACGTAGTAGAATTAGCAAAACAGCCTACAACAAGCTTTCTGTTCGCTTAGAACTTCAAGCAGATTATTTTGCCGGTGTATGGGCACACGAAATAGAAAAAATGAAACACGTTCTCAATGAAGGAGACATAAAAGAAGCTATGAATGCAGCTCATTCAGTAGGCGATGATCGTTTACAAAAACAACATCAAGGCTACGTAGTACCAGATGCCTTTACACATGGTACTTCTGCGCAACGCGTTCGCTGGTTTTTAAAAGGCTTTAAAAGTGGCAACATCCGCGATGGAGATACTTTTAACACCCAAAATTTATGATTTACACCACTCAAATTTGATAAAATGATACAAATTGATGTCAAAAAAATTATTCGGACACAAAAAAATTCAGCAATCAAAAATTTACCCGGATTTGTCATAAACTTTATCAAATGGCTTATTAAAGAAAAAGAATTAAACAAAATTCTAAAAAAAACATCCGATTTAAAAAACTATGAATTTAATGAAGCTGTCAGCAATTATCTAAACATAAAATATAATGTTATTGGCGCTGAAAACATTCCCGACAATCCTCAAATTATCATGGCAGGGAACCACGCACTTGGCGGCATTGATTTTTTTGCTTTAACCCATGCTGTAAAAGATAAATTTCCAAAAATAAACCACATCACAAATGAAATATTGATGGCAATCAAGCCTATTGAAGCACTTTGCATTCCTGTAAATGTATTTGGAAAAAATTCAGAAACACAAAAACAAGAATTAGAAGAACGCATTGCCGATAATAGCATACCACTTACAATTTTTCCTTCTGGAGAAGTAACACGCAAAGACAAAGGCATTTTAAATGATGGATTGTGGCGAAGTGGATTTATCAGATATGCACAAAAATATCACAAAGATGTTGTCCCTTTTTATATTCCTACAGAAAACTCAAAGTATTTTTATACACTGGCAAAATGGCGAAAAAAATTTGGTATAAAAGCCAATATTGAACTTTTTTTATTACCCCGAGAATTGATCAAACAAAGAAACAAAACCATTACCATAATTTTCGGAAAACCCATACCATACCAAAGTTTTGAAAACAAAAAAAACATACACGAATGGGCAGCAGAAGTTAAAAGACTTGCTTATGCGTTAAACAATCAATCAATTTAACCTAACTTATTGCAATACAATTATACAATTACTTAAATTGTTTTATAAATTTTTGTATCGACGCTTTGTCTGTTTTATATTGTTTTAAATGCTTGATAAATGCACTTCCAATAATAGCACCACTACTATATTTACAAGCATTTTTAAAAGTTTCCTTATTATGAATACCAAAACCAACAAGTCTCTGATGTTGCAAATCCATTTGATTTATGCGTTCAAAATAAGCCGTCTGATTACCCAAATCCTTATTGGCTCCGGTTATACTATTTGAAGAAACCATATAGATAAAGCTCGTTGAATGCTGATCGATTTCTCTAATACGTTTTACCTCCGTTTCGGGTGTAATCAATAAAATATTGGATAAATTCAAAGCAGTTGCCTTCGTTTCCCAATATTTTTTATAATATGTCAAGGGCATATCGGGAATAATAAAACCATCAATACCAATATCGGCACATTTTTGCATAAATTTTTCTTCGCCATATTGTAAAACTGGATTCAAATAACCCATCAAAAGGATTGGAATTTGCGTTTTTTCTCTAACCCCTTCCAATTGCTGAAAAAGTTTTTTTAAAGACGTCCCATTTTTTAAGGATACCTGATTGCTTTCTTGAATGACCGGACCATCTACCAAGGAATCGGAAAAAGGAAAACCCACTTCTAACAAATCAACACCGGCTGCATCGAGATGTAATATTATTTTTTGGGTATCTTCTAAAGCGGGATAACCGGCTGTAAAAAAAATCGATAAAATATTTTTTTTAGGTTTTTGAAATAATATTTGTAGTCTATTTTTCATATATTTATTGCTTTAAAAATTTTTGATAAATCTGCATATCTTTATCCCCTCGTCCTGAGAGATTTACCACCACTACATCGGTTGACTTCAATTTCATTTTGGACAAATGTGCCAAAGCATGCGCCGACTCCAAAGCTGGAATAATTCCTTCTAATTGTGATAATTCAAAACCTGCCGCCAAAGCTTCCATATCGGTAGCATTCACAATTTCTGCTTTGCCGCTATCGTGCAAATACGCATGAACAGGACCAATACCCGGATAATCCAATCCGGCAGAAATAGAATATGGCTCTACAATTTGTCCATCATCTGTTTGTATCAAATAAGTTTTACTTCCGTGTATAATACCTTTTCGTCCCAAAGCTATGGAAGCTGCTGTTTCTGTAGTATCAACCCCTTTTCCGGCTGCCTCAACCGCTATTAATTTTGTCTTTGGGTTGTCGATATAATGATAAAACGCACCCATTGCATTACTACCACCGCCCAAACAAGCCACGATATAATCAGGCGCATCGCTACCTGTTTTTTCTAACAATTGTTTCTTCATTTCGGCACTGATTACAGACTGAAATTGTGCCACCATATCCGGATATGGATGCGGCCCTACCACAGAACCAATAATATAATGCACATCGACGGGGTTGTTAATCCACTCTCTAATAGCTTCATTGGTTGCATCTTTCAAGGTTTTACTACCACTCTTTGCCGGCACCACTTTTGTGCCGAGCAAACGCATTCTATCAACATTTGGTTTTTGACGCTCCATATCTATTTCGCCCATAAAAACCTTGCATTCCATCCCCATCAAAGCGCAAACCGTTGCCGTAGCCACACCGTGTTGTCCGGCACCGGTTTCGGCAATAATTCGCTTTTTACCCAGTCGTTTTGCCAATAAAATTTGCCCAATAGTATTGTTTATTTTATGTGCACCTGTATGGTTTAAATCCTCTCTTTTTAAATAAACCTGCGCAGCATATTTTTTAGAAAGATTTTTTGAAAAATATAAAGGACTGGGACGCCCCACATAGTCTTGTAATAATAAATCAAATTCCTTTTTAAAATCTGGAGAATCTATAATTTTCTGATATTCCTCTTGCAGTTGTTTTACATTCGGATATAACATTTCGGGTACAAATGCGCCACCATACGCGCCATAAAATCCTTCATCATTAGGTTTAAACTTTTTCATCTATCTAATATTTTAATTCATTATAATTTCTACGATTTGAGTGGCTTGCACTATGTTTTTTTCGCCGGGAATTATTTCTATTTTACTATTAATATCAAATCCTGCTAACATAGAATGATTGCACTCAAGTGCCTGTCGAATATTATGCAAACCCAATCCACCACTTAACAAAAACGGCGTTTTTCCTTGATAATTTGATAATAATTCCCAGTTAAAAGAGTTTCCACTACCGCCATATAAAGGTGTTGGACTGTCAAAAACAAAAAAATCAACCAAATTTTCGTACGCAGACAAATTTTCAAAATTAAAGTCCGTATTTACCTGAAAAGCTTTAATCATCTTAATACCTTTTTCGTTTAGATTTGTACAATATTCAGGCGACTCATCTGCGTGCAATTGCACATAATCCAAAGAAAATTTTTGGTGTATTTTCATCAATTTATTTATATCTTCGTTGACAAACACCCCAACTTTTTTAATAGATTTTGGCACAGATAAAATAGCTTCAACCGAAAAATTTTCATCGATAAATCGCTTGGATTTTGGATAAAAAATAAAACCCATAAAATCGATATTCAACTGGCTTATCCCTTCAATACTCTGAAGATTTTTCATTCCACAAATTTTTATTTTTTTTGATAACATAATTCTATGCGTTTTTTAATTCTTGTATAAAACTCTTACACTTTTCTGCCGGATTTACATCTTTCATAAAATATTCGCCTATCAAAAAACCTTTAAAACCTTCTTTTTTAAGACTTCTGATTGTTTCAATATCATTGATACCACTTTCTGCAATTTTGGTTATTTCTTTTGGCAACAAACCAATCAAACGCTTGCTATTTTCAATATCCACTTCAAAAGTATCCAAATTTCTATTGTTTATGCCCAATAAATCTATCGGCGTATTTTTGTTTTGCAACCATTCACTTTCGTTATGAATTTCGAGTAAAACTTCCATTTTCAAATTATGTGTTATTTCTGTAAACGAAGCTATTTGCACCGGTGATAATATAGCAGCTATCAACAAAATAACATCTGCACCCATCGACTTTGCTTCATATATTTGATATGAATCAACTATAAAATCTTTGCGCAAAATAGGACAATCATTAAGCCTGCGTGCCATACTTAAATCATCATTTTTTGCACCAAAAAAATTAACATC
>Ga0209633_10000438_pt1 | contig 48964 bp, 36 predicted proteins | sample Cruoilmetagenom1_FD_187290 | JGI IMG/M metagenome (GOLD analysis project Ga0209633, IMG submission 187290) | Oil polluted marine microbial communities from Coal Oil Point, Santa Barbara, California, USA - Sample 1 (SPAdes) (version 2) | ecosystem: Environmental > Aquatic > Marine > Oil seeps ... | reverse complement strand
TGAAAATTCGTGCTGTAATTCGGATATTCTTTGTAATTTCATACCTAAGAAAAAAGAAAAACCCCGTTTTTATGGCTTTATGCCTGAATTCGGGGTTTGGTTTCTCTAAAATACAACTTATTTCGCTAATTTCCAAATGTTTATTTACTTATGAAAGTGCCTAAAAAATGTAAAAGAGGCTTTTGAAAACGCCCTGTATCATATAAAGTATGAACTAAAATTAGAAGGAAAGTATCACCTAAACGCTGAATGGTCTATCTAGAGTATAAAGGATATAATTTAAATATCTGTAACAGAGAAATTAAATTTTGCATACACTTCTTTGTCTTTCTTTGATCTGTTAATTGGAATGCCTATTTTTTCCATTATTAAATGATATGCATACTTTTGACGTTCGGCAGTAGTGATAATTAGATTTGCTTCCTCATCCCAAAAAACTTCATTCCATACTTTTGACTCCAAATTGAATTTGGCACTTTTAAAATAGGCATATACTTCTTTTGACTTTTTATTAGTTAATCCTGCCTTTAAAACTTTAAAAAATATTTCTTGTCCAATCGGTCTAAATATTAGATTAGCTTTCTTACTATTTCTATCGATACTTTTGCCATCATCTAGCATGGCTTTAAGATCCTTAAACGTATTCGCTGTATTGTTAAATATTCTAGTTAAAGCTTTATAGTAATTATCTAGTTCCTTTTCTTTGACTCGATTAGTTGTGAACTCTTTTTTCTCTCTACCGACTGTATTACCAACACTAGTTATTCTTACAGCACATAGCAATAAAACTACAATCTCATATAGCTGAATAATACTTGTAAATGAATCCTTATTACTAGGATTAACGGACTTATTTCCATTAATTAGAATTTTGTTATTAAATTTTTTGTATTTCTCGACCAATCTACGCGTTAAAATGGCGCAATTATCATCCTCGCTTAAAGCTATTATTTCTTTTTTGTTGACAGGTTTTGCGTACCTATTTAGTGTTGAAAAAAGTCTGCGTGTTCTAACTTTTCCTTTCTCATCTGTTCGGTGAGCTACAAAAATTACACATATTTCATCATCTATTAATGATGGGTCGTTTTTGACCGCTTTTCTAATTGCTATAGCACGGTGCTGTCCATCAATGGCAAAAATCGACTCATCTCCATTGAGTGTTAGAACCCCAAAAGTTTTAGAAAAATATTCGACTTCTTCCTCTTTATCATAATGTTCTGAAGTTTTTACTTCAAGATCACGATAGCTTGGTTTGCCATCGTAAATTCCTAAAATCAAACTATTAAAAAATCTTTGTTTTTGTCCTTTAAGATAGTTAACTACATCTTTGATTCTCTTAGGTTCTAAATCTCGCTGAATCCAATCACCTAATCTTAACTCCTCCTTATCAATATATTTATCATCAATTTCTTCTGGAAGAAATACTTTTTCTGCTACTGAACCAAACTTAAGAAGAGTAACATAATACATCCAATCGCCCATAACTCCCTTAAGACAAGGAAGATTTAACTTTTCTGTTCCTGTTTTATTCATATATGTATTTTAATTCAGGTTTTATCTTTGCGATTGGTATTTGAAAATTTATATGAGGAACGAATGTGTTTATCAATTGTTCTTCGCATAAATCTACATCATTAGTATTTTTAACTTCAGAGTAATAAAAATATAAATGTCCATCATAGAGATTTAACATTTCAAATACTTTGGCTCGTGGCTTACCTTTTCCATCTTTTTCAGATAGGTATTCAGTAAACCGCTTTTTTAATGTTCTATTCGTTTTACCCGCATAGAATAAATATCGAGTCTTAAAAAAATTATTGTACGATGGAATTAATACAAACGCATAGATTCCTTTTTCACTCGGGATTCGTGACTTGTTAACATTTGAGAATTTAACAGATTTCCATTTTAACGGAATTGGCAACTTGTTTTTTGGCTCCATCCAAAACTCAGGAAATAAGAAAAATTTTCTAACGTGAATTTTGTATTCCCCTTTTCTATCAAAATCTAAATCAAATAATGCCATAAACTATAAGAAACAAGTATTACATCCATCGCGTTCAGTATCTTCTAAAATATCTAAAAGGTAAGGTGATGATTTTGATTCTTTCTTTTTTGTACGTTGTATATGCCCAAGTTTAATTTGTTTAATTCTTAGCGGCTCTATTAATTCTTGTAATGATTCATTAGGAACCCAAGTAAACATTTCATCTGCATTTTCATATTTAATAGCTTCTTTATAAAGCTCAGGATGTTGTTCATATAACCATATCCATTCTATTTTTTGTTGAAAGAAACAAAAGAAACAACCAGATCTACTACGTGCATATTCTCCTTTTTGCCCATCTACTTCAAACTCAATTTTTTCATAATACTTGGGTACTCCTATTCCGGTTTCTCTAAGAATTTTAAAAATATCATCTCTAACTAAAACATCTTCATTATCTAAAAGTTCAAAATCTACTTGAGATGCTAGTGGGTAATTTGTAGTTTTTAAAAAATCAAATACAGCTCTATTAAATTCTGGAATCCCTAAATCTAACGATGTGTTTAATTTTAATTTTATTGCTTTCGCAGTTTCTGCCTTATAATTTAAATCAAAAGTGATAGGTTCATTTAAAATATCTAAAACTTTATCAAATTTATTTCCTTTATGATATGAGTTGAAAAATGATAATACTTGTTCTTGATTATTAGGGTTGAAAAATTTAGTCAACACATCATTGCTCCAAATATTTCTTCTAAATGGAAATATTGACTGGATATTTGATTCTCTAGAAATGTATCCCTCACGCTCTTCATCTCCGCGAATACCAACATAAGAAACTGTTGGTTCTCCGTTTACAAACTTTTCAAACGGCTTTAATTTCATTAATGCAGTACACCAACGTGCTTGTGGTGACGGTAAATAACCTCTAAATGATTTAAAATAATAATCAAATGGTGCATCCTTTGAACTCTTAAGTTCTTCATTTTCTAGTTTTAAAACTTTTTTGCCAAGATAGTTTTCTAGGTTAGCTATAAGTTCATAGGTTTCGTCTAACTCTTTACCTGTGTCACAGAAATAATATTCAAAATTTAATGTTGGGTATTTATCGTTCAAATAAATGGCTAAAGCGGCGCTATCCTTTCCTCCTGATATACCTAAGATATGTCTTGGTTTATTCATTTTTTTCCAATGCTTTTTTTAATAGAGATACTAATATAGGTATTTTTAAGCTTTCGTTTTTATCTAATAGAGACGAAATATCTTTCACTTTTTCATCTAACTCTTCACGCTTATTTCTTGGTATTCTAACTATTTGTTCTTTGCCACCATCATTTTTAGTTGTTAACTCAAACTTTATTAAAAGCTCCCCTTCAGCCACTTTCACTTTGTTTAAATCAATAAGGTTGTCTAATTCCTTTACTATTGATGACATTTTCCCCATCAATTGTTTTTCGTCAGAGTCCTTAATCTGATTTAAAGGTTTTCCTATTAATGCTTGACAAATAGACATTAGATAGCTATCTCTATCATCTAATTTAGATTGTATTCTAAGCAAAAATATTTTATGTTTTGTAAGTGCTTCATGTTCTTTTATAGACGCAAAACGTTTTTGAAGAATTGATTTATATGTTTTAAAATCAACTTTTTTACCCACAATTTCATTACAGATAAATAGTTCGAAACGGTTAAGCAAATCTTCAAAAGAGTCTTTTATTTCTTGAATTTTATTCTGAAAATCAATAATGTAATCTTCAAAAATTTTATTGTCTATTGTCAATTCTTTTAAGGTATATCCTAAAGCGCTTGGAAAGTCTTCAAAAAAGGTTTTTTCAGGATCTACAGCTTTACTTATAGCTTCTCTAAGTTTAACAGCCTCAGGAGATATTGTTTTTGTGTTCTTACTATAGTTTGTTAAATCTCTGTAAAAAATTAAAATAGGTCGTATACTTTCTATAAATGAATCTGTGTTAATTGTAGTACGATTATCCTGACGAAGAAAATCTCGATATTTATTAAAAAGATTTAATCTAAGTGTATTAAGTTCAAAACTTTTAACTGAGAATTCTTTAGGATTACGAGTCATCATATAAAGAATATTTTCGTCTAAATATGGAATGAATCCGTTATCACCATAAAGCGCAAAATCACCTCTTTTTATAAATAGAAACGTTGGTATCCAAAAGTCTATAACGCCTTGCTTTAATTTTATAGGTGAAGAACTCAATAGCTTAATGAAATCTAATAAGCTCTTCTTCGATGATTTAGCTTCATCTAAAAACTCATTACTAATGTCCCATAATTGAATAAAATCTATTGTACTTGGTTTCGTAAGGGAATAATAGTCTCCTATTTTTTGATGTATACCTGTTTGTTTTAACAGCGTGTAATAAATTGTTTTTTCCGCAGGCCATTTTGTACTATCAAAACCTAAATCTTCTTCTTGATAATTATTTACTAAAGCTTTCCAATAATTCTTTCTAGCAGTTGCAATAGAACTTGATACTTTATGCCTATTAATCAATTCGTTTTGAATTCTAGGTGTTTCGGTATAGATTTCTTCGCAAAGAGATGATAAGGCTTTATTAAACTCTTTCTTATCTCTAATTTTAAATTCTTTACCATTGCAAAACCAAGTAACTCTATTAGAGTATAAGCTATCCATTACATAATGATTTAGTAATGTTTCCTGGCTTTTAATAATTGACTTCAACTCTTTAATCGCCACTCTATCGTTCTCGTCTTGAACATTTTTCAAAACCTTATTTGTTTTTTCTATTTCAAATAAGGTTTCAAAAATTCCAGATGTGTTTAAAAATACTCCGTATAAAACAGGTCTATTTTTAGAAAATTCTAATCCTTCTTTTAGTGCAATTTTCTTTTCATTAAAAATTAGGTTTATCAAACCATCTATCTCATTGATGGGAGTTTCGCTAGTTAAAGTATTTGAGAGTTTGAACTCGAATAAACGAGGTGTTCCTAATTTATAAGTTATTCCTTTAGCTGTGATAATTGGGAAGTCGAAATGAGAGTTTAATTTTGATAAAACATCTATTGAGTTATCTATTTGATTCTCGGCTTCCATAATAGCCTTATCAATGTCAAGGTCTGTACCTTCGGCTAATTTATATGAAGAATCAAACCTACTAAATCTTATTATTTGATGTTTGTTTAAAAACTTAATTACTTCTGAAATTTGATTTTCAGAGTAATTTTCTTTAAAATAATTATAGAAGAATTTATCATCAATTCTAGACCCTTTTCTTGAGAAAATAGCTAAAATACCTAATGTTTTTATTAATCTATCTGAGAGCTTTACATCTATATCAGGTATTATTTCAGCCCTTTCTATGGCATCTTTAATGGCAGACCAATTTGAAAAATCTAGATTTGATTTGCTTATTATGAAGTTATAGAACTCTTCAAATAAGTAATCGTAAATTTCTGCTATTTCGAATCCCGAATCTAAATGCTCTATTTCAGAGAATTTAATGGAATTTAGAAAAGTAAATAAAGACCTTTCATTTTGTCCATATCTCTGCAAGGCTATAGCCAATGTATAACCACTAATAGCACTTAAGGGAGATAGTTGAGTTTCTATATTCTCTAAGTAATTACTTTGAATATTGAATAGATTAAATTCAGTTATTAATTTACTGTTATTTGAAGTGTTCTCTTTTCTATTCTCTTTTTTTGAAAGATAAGATGACGCTAAAAATAATAATTGTTCAACAGGTTCATTAAACGTTAAGTCTTTAAATCGGCCTTTAATTTTTCGCCATTCTTGAATTTCCTTTTTATGCAAAGCATAACCATAAGATTCTATGCTTTGATGAAGTGATGTTAGAAGAATAATGTTTCTATCAGGTGCATTGACAAATTCTGCTAGTTTTTGAATAAAATAAACCTCGTCTTCAGGATTGTTTTTAGCTGCGAATTCAAGAAATTTTCCAAATTCATCAATAGCAATTATTAATAACCCGTTTTTCTTTGCAAGTTTTTGATATCTCTTAAAAATGGCATCAAATAGCTTTTGGTTACTCGAAAAGTCTTCAGTAATATTAAATTCTTCATTTAAAGCTGATTTTAATGACTGATAATCTCCAACTATTTTAATGAAATTTGTTTTACCATTAAACTCAGTATTAAAGTAATCAAGATTGTCTTTTAAAGATTTCTCTAATCCCCAAAGAAACGAGGATTTTCCTGTTCCAAAAGAACCTATTAAATTAAATGAATGAACTCCACGATTAAAGTTTTCGAAAATTTCATTCGCTGTCTTTTTTGCATTCGGTGTTACATAATAATCGAATTCTCGATTATCATCTCTAATTATATTAACTGATTGCGACATCTTACTATTCATAATATAATCTCAAAAGTTCTAGGGCCTCTGGTTTATTCTTAAATTGAAGTTCTTTAACTCCAGCTTCACTATTATAAGTAACAAAATCATACTTTTCGGCAATTTCAAAAAGCTTATCCTCTAATTTATCTTGATCAAAACAAAAGATATTTCCTATCCCTTTTACATCAGAATAAAGATTTTTAAAACTTATTGATTCACCATAATTACTATTGCTTAATATACAATAAAGCAAAATTTCTACAGGAATATTAACTTGATTGTTGTTTCCAATCCTATAAAGTTTTTCTTTTTTTTGATCTTCTCCTATTTCTTTAATTAAGGATAATTCAGTCATCAATCCACTGTAACTATCTTCCTTGTTTTTTTCTCCACGAGAACTATATGTTCTTAGAAAAACAGAAAAATCTTTTTCTAAAATATTAACATTTTGAGAAGAATCTAAATCAAGAACAAAATTCACAAAATGTTGTTTAGTAAATTCTGGTTTTATTTTTCTTAATTCTCTAAACACTAAATTATATATGGAAGAATAATTATTTGAGCATAATTCATAATGCAAAAGTTCAAGTGTTGCTTCATTCTCTAAATATGGATCCCAACCTTCATTGGCAAGTAATTTTTGAAACAAAGGATTTATATCATTTTTATCGTTAACTACGCCAAAGGACTTTAACCAATATCTTATTGAGTTAACCATATTTCTACCGACACCAAGTTCTACACCTGAATCATCTCTGAATTTCCCTTCATTTGAAATGTAGTCAAAGCCTTTCTTCAGCCAAAATAATCTACAATGAAAAGTATCGTGTCCTGAAAAAGTAAGTTTATTGATCATGTGATATTATAAAGTTCAAATTTATCAAAAGATAATTGTTATTCGATAAAGTTGTAAGTTCTTTTTTATAACTTATTATAAAATATGACTTCGTGCTAAAATACTATATATATGTTTACCAAAAAAAGGGATTTTCCCCCTTTTTCCATTTGAAAAATTAGTTTACAACTTCTTTCAAAAACTCAAATCTAATTCATTAAAAATAAATGGTGTATGACAAATATCATTATTGGGTTAATGTACGGTTTTCCCGTAATTTAGATGTGGTTTTCCCGTAAGCAGAGAACCGAATTTAGCTTTGCTAAATTTGTGTGAATCGCTTATCCCGAAGGACCGAAGGGAAATGAGGGATCTCATTCTAGAAATTTTCAGTTAGATTTCTCGTCGTTCGTTCCTCTCTCTGTCGAAATGACATTTTGGGGCAGTTTTCAGTTTTCAGTTGGCAGTCTTCAGTTTGCAGTCTTTAGTGTTCCAATCGTCTATTTCTTATAGAGTAAAAACATATTGCCAATAAAATTATCAAAGCACCAACTGCAAATAGTAACCAATTAAATGATTGAGGAACATACTTCTGACCGACTTCAAACAATGTTTCTTTAGAGGAAAACGACCAAAAAGATGCATTTGGATTATTGAGAAGAATAAAATTACTGTAATCCCAGATCCAGGATATAATTACAATGATGGAACCTGTAATCAATAACAGCCATTCTCTTCGATTGATGTTAGCCTTGATCCCTTTATTATCAAAATACATCATGAAACCGGCAAGTACTATCATTTGAAATGTAATAATTAGGGGTGACAAAACCGGTCCAACCCAGGGAATGGGAATGAGAAATAGAATATCCCAGGTCAGTAATGATTGAGGCCACCCGATGAGTACATAAAGGAATACATAGTAGAAAATGTCCCAAACGGCAAAGGAAAAGAGGAAAAAGGCAAATCGCTGAACAGCATTTTTTCCGGCTAGTATGGCAATGCCTACCAACATGATCATAGTGGCTACTTCTCTCAAAATTTCTGTAATAGCAATGTCCTGACCAATCGGATTCAAAGGGAAACTAAAACCATCAGGGTAATATATTTTACGTAAGTAAACTACCACGGCAGTTTCAAGAAACCCCATAGCGATACTGAATAGTGTTAACCAAATAATAGTTTTTGTAAGGGCTATTTTCATTTTAATTTAGAATTGGTATTAATACTCGTGTAAACCAGCCTTAAGCTCGATTATTCATTTATGGATACCATAAATCGTATATACGTTAAATAAAAAGAGGAAAAGCCCCCTTTTTTTAGTCATAGCTTATCCGATCCCTAATAGTACCATTTTGCCGATGAATAATAACATCCGCTTTGTGTTTACGAGCCAAACTTTTGGCTTTCCGCAAGGCGGTGCTTTGTTTCCTGTGTTTTGAAGTGATTCTTTTATTGCCCTCACGGCGTACTGCCCAACCCTCTTCATAGGGTACTACATGTTGGTGCCAGGTTCTTTTTCTTGATCTAGAGCTTTTAAAAAAAACATCTACCAGCTGGCTTAAAATATCTAGCCAAAAATTGGATTTACTTTTATTAGGCATGGCATTGTGTTATAGTTTGGTTGTGTCGAAGATAGTATTTTAAAGCACTTCTCAAAAATTATAGAATAATTTGTAAGTGATACAATTAAGATTTCTCAATCGTCCCGAAGCTTCGGGACTCATATCGAAATGACATTGTACTCCTTTTTGTCATTTCGACAGAGAGAGCCCGCCTGCTGGCGAGGCAGGGAACGAACGAGCAGAAATCTTGAGGCTATGGAGTTATTGATTGCATTCATTTTGAGATTTCTCACGACGCATGTTTTCACATGCTAGTTCGAAATGACATTGTACTCCTTTTTGTCATTTCGACAGAGAGAGGCCGCCTGCTGGCGAGGCAGTGAACGAACGATGAGAAATCTAATTTTAGCGAAGCCAAATCTACCAGCTATTTTTTACAGTTCCTTCCTTTCAAGGAATTAGTGTTAGATAGTAAAAGGGATGACCATCGGATGTGAATACACCTTAAATTTAACATTTAAAGTACATTGTATAGCGAGCAAATGTTTAAAATAAGTAACTTTGAGACTTTAAATGAACCAACTTATAAAAGGATTAGCAATGATAAAGAAAACATTTGATTGGGTAGATGGTAGTTTATTTTTAATGATTGCGTGTGCAGAATTTACAGATGCTTATTTAGATGAGCAGGAAATTGAAGTTATTATAGAAAAGACGGATGTATTTGTGTCAAAACTAGCAGGTGAAGGTGTAGGGTATTCACACCAAGATGTTCAAGAAAAATTTAATAAGGCATTTCATTGGTATACTAGCATAGGCGAAAATGCCGCTCAACATAAAATTGACCAGGAAATTATAAAGGAGGTTAGACGAGTTGCCAAATCTTTAAAAAAAGAAAAGTGGTTCACAACTGATTTTGGAGTATTATTGATAACAGATCTTATTGAAGTTGCCCATGCTGATGGTGAAGTGATTAAGAATGAGCAGCATGCTATCAATATGATTGCACGTTTATGGGGTGTTGACACACCTTTTTATGATGGGTAACCTAGCAGATGTTTTTATTGAAAGGGTCTGAGCCGAAGCCGAAATATCTAGAACAATTTTTAGTTCTCACCGCTTCTCGATACTAACCGCCAGAGGTGGATTACTTGAAGTGGCGTCAAAAAGTTAGCTGTCATTTCGACAGAGAGATCCCGAGGAATCGGGAGAACGACGAGAAATCTAAATTAAGCGTAGCTAAATGTAACCTTAGTTATTTCGAAATAATTCTTGAGGCTATGGGCGATTGATCACATTTTTTTTGAGATTTCTCAATCGTTTAACTAAGGTTAAACTCATATCGAAATGACATTGTATTCATTTTTGTTATTTCGACAGAGAGAGCCCGCCTGCTTTTAAAAGGTAAGTCAGGGAACGAACGACGAGAAATCTAAAAATTAAATAACTTGGTCATTTAAAAACTCCCAGTCTGGATTGAAATTGGTAATCAATATTTCCTTTTTCTCTCTACGCCATTTCTTTACTTCTTTTTCTCTGGCAATAGCAGCATTAATATCCTCAAACCCTTCATAAAATAATAAGTAGTAACAATTGTATTTTCCGGCAAAAGATTTTTTTAAATACTGACTATCAAAATAATGTTGAGATAGTCTTTTCTGAATATTATTTGTAACACCAATATAAAGTGTCGTTTTATTTTTATTTGTGGTTATATAAACAAAATAGTTGTAGAGCATTTTTCAAATATAGAGATTTCTTAATCATCCCATGACCCGAGAATTTTAGATTGGAACTCATTTAAATATAGTATTATTCCAAAATGTTAGAATTCTCACACTCATAAATTCGTTCTGAGATTTCTCAATCGTTTAACTAAGGTTAAACTCATATCGAAATGACAGTTGCCTTTCGTCAACAAGCCGTCTGAAATTCCAAGAACTCGGGACTAAAAAGAGCCTCGATCATTTTTTAAACCCTATTCTGCACACTGTCTTAACTGGTCCGTACTGACCTCGTTGAATTGAATATTATCAATAGGATCCCATGTTTTGATAGCATCAGGTATATGATGGATCCATCCATCCCAAGTCTCGTCAGTTAGATCACGAATAAAAGATTTGAAATCTTCTGCCTCCGGATGTTTAGGTAAATAGTGTTCATAGAAATCGACCATACGATTTAACATCGGTACATAAGGCTCTAGATCCTTTGTTGTGGAAGCTTCATCACTATCCATCCAGGCTATGGGAATTTGTGCGATTGAGTTTGATTTTTTTAGTTCCGTTCGCAATAAAAGTTCAACATCAAAGGAAAATTTAGTTTCTAATACATTTTCCAAAAAATCATTTAAAAATAAAGCATCAAAAGCTTTGAATCCACATTGCTCATCAGAAATATAATTAATGGGATGCAGCAAGCGTCGGCGTAAGTAAATAAATAATTTCCCGCGATGATCTCTAAATTCTGATCTTAAAGTAAAACAGGTTTTTTCACGACGAGAGCCAATAGCCAAGGACTTATGATCATTAGCAATGGCCTCTGCCAATAAACCTGACATGCCGAGGTGTGAAGACAGATCTGCATCTGTATAGAGTATGATATTATTTTTTCGCTTTAGCGATGCCGCATAGCGTAATCCGTAAAGTATGGCTCCTCCTTTTTGACTGTCGGCCGTTGATTTCAATTGACCAACCAACGGTGAATTGGCATTGATGGCTTCTTGTAAAAACAAAATTTTAATCTGATCTCGGTAGGCAGACTTATTGGCGATTTTCTGTGCTTTTAATCCGCTATTATCCGGGCAACCGTCATCTACTACCAGCAAATCCCAAGTAACATTTGGCAATCCTTCAACTAACCATTCTATTTGTCTCACCTTTTCATTAAGGCAGTCTTCACCCAATGGAGTTTCATACGCAAAACTTAACCTTTCTGTTTCTTTATAGACGGCAAACAGGAAGGTAATATGAGTATTTTTATGTATTTGGCTTATCGCAATTTTTGATTTTGCCAACTTCACAGCCAATACAGCATTATAGGTTGTTAGCGGAGAGGTTGCCAATTGTACATCTAGTTGTTCTAGTTCATCTTCTTGCAAATGCTGGGCACATGCTTCAATTTTTCTAAAGAGATTACTGTCTGTTAGATTTATATGTGAAGGACAGTGTTCTATAAAATTTTCAACACTAGTCATAATATTTTTAAACTTTTATTATATTTCGATAGCTGGCCTTCCCTTTTTCTAGATGCTCCAAAGCTTTATTGACATTAGCCAAGTGAAACTCTTCTACACTAGGATAAACAAAACTACATGATGGATTGGATAAATAATACCGAGCTGCCTACAACTGATTTTCGCCATTATCAATGTGCTTTTATGTATAGATTGCTATGCTCTGCAAGTTATCATTATTATTTTTAAACTACCAACGGTTCTTCATTATCTTCCGCTTAGCGGCAACGCCGAACTCACTTTTCTCAATCATCCCATCACCCGAGAAATTTAGATTGGAACTTATTTAAATATAGTATTATTATCTTGATTTAGATTTCTCGTCACTTCTAAATTCGTTCTGAGATTTCTCAATCATCCCAATCCCGAGTACTCGGGATCGGGACTCATATCGAAATGACATTTAGGTGCTATTTGTCATTTCGACAGAGTGATCCCGAGGAATCGGGAGAACGACGAGAAATCTAAGTTTATTGAGTCAAATCTAAAAAGTCAGATCGACACTTTCAATTATATTTTATATATTTATTCAGCAAATACCATAAAAAATGTCAGAAGAAAACAATGCCTATATTTTAGGTACAGAAACCGCAGAATTACACCGCTTGGGTTTACAACATCAGGTATGGGCAAGTGAAGCCTGTAAAGGTTGGGAATTGGCAGGTTTTACCCAAGGACAAACCATCTTAGATCTAGGTTGTGGTCCGGGATTTTGTAGTACAGAACTGGCCTATATTACAGGTACAGCCGGAAAGGTAATAGGTATTGATAAATCACCTTCTTTTATTGAATTTCTAGACAGCGTTAGTACACAATACAATTTAAATATTACAACGCAGTGTACTGATTTTGATGCTATGGTCTTAGCAGATAATTCTTTGGATGGTGTTTATGCCCGTTGGGCTTTTGCATGGATATCCAATCCCGAAGTCATTCTTAGAAAATTACACAAGGCTTTAAAAAGGGGTGGAGTAGTGGTGACACATGAGTATTTTGACTGGTTAACTTTTCAAACAGAACCGAGCTTAGCTGGATTGAATAAAGGTATTTCCGCCGCTTTACAAAGTTTAAAAGACCAACCCGGAAACGTAAATATTGGTAGAAAATTACCAAGGCTTTTTGAAAATACAGGGTTTGAAGTAATTGGTACCAGACCTATGACTAAAATGGCAATTGCCAAAGATATTACCTGGCATTGGCCTAAAAGTTTCTTACATATTTATTTACCGAAACTAGTGGAGTCAGGTTATTTAACTACGACCGAGGTAAGGGCTGCTTTACATGATTTTGATATCTTAGAAAAACAAGCAGGTGCTACCATTTTATGTCCGCAAATGCAGGAGGTTATTGCAAGAAAAAAGTAATTATTTAACGCCTAAATTATTTTCAAAGATATCGTTTCTATAGGTTGTTCAAAATGTACAACAGTTTACTTAGTAAAAAGATCTAATGATGGAACTAATACTAGCCATATGATGGTCGTCGTGTTCGGCGGTAAAAAAAGCGACATCAACAGGCTTCATTTTTTCTTCTAATCGTGGATGCACTGAAACAAATTGTTGGGTGGTATCATCTAATTTTTGCAATGCCTTAATAAGAAAATATCGTTTGGTGCTAAATAATCCAATCAATTCAACAAGTTCTGTGTCATTATGATTGGCGGTATGGGTTTATTGATTGCTCATATCGGCAGCACTTAAAATAGCTTTTCTATCTATAAAGTCATAAATTCTACCCAGATGTATCTCTTCCAGATCTAATAGATGACCAATATGTTCTTTGATGCTCCATTCCCCATTCGGTTTTTCGCTTAACTGTGCATCAGATAAAGTAGTTGTTAAACTTTTGAGTCTTACAATAGTGCCCTCTAATCGTGTAAGAATATTGAGCAACCATCCTTCAGGAATATCAAAACTAAACTTTCTATCAACCCATTTTGTACGTTCCATCTGTTACTATTTTATTGATTTATTTAAATAAATCTGTTATCAGCTTATGTAAAAATACAATAAAAATAGGAATGAAAAATTGAGGCGAAAATAATTTTTTACCCAAATATTAGGTTTTGTAGACGAGTGGTCATATATTTGCCAAATAATATTCAAAAATAGATGTTAAAAACAGTCAAACATGAAGCCAAAGCAGATTACCTTTTAGATAAGGGTATAGAGGCCTTGTGGTGTAAAGGCTATAACGGCACTAGTGTCAATGACATTGTAAAGGCAGCTGAAGTACCTAAAGGATCTTTCTATTTCTATTTTGATTCTAAAGAAGATTTTGTGGTTAAAGCATTGAACAGATATTTTAATAAGATGTTTGCACCTGCCGAAGAAATTTTAAATGATGTAAATACTGGACCAAAACAACGACTGATCAATTTCTACGAATTCAGAAATAATGTAATGATAGATCAGATGAAGTGTAGACTGGGTTGCTTAGGAAGTAATTTGGGTAATGAAATGTCTGAGCATAGTGAGAATATTAGAAATACCATTTTGCAGTTAGAGAATAGGGTTAAAAAAAATATTGTCAATGTTTTTATGGAAGCCCAAGAGCAGCATGAGATTTCCGCTACTTATGATGCGAATGATATGGTCGATTTTATTGAAGATGCCGGAAAAGGAGCTTTGATCACCATGAAAGAAAAACAAAGTGCAGAGCCTTTAGAAATATTTTTAAAGTTTGTAAAGGACCTGTTTTTAAAGTAATTTTTTTTGATTAGTAATAGATGACCGGTCATCTATTATATTTGTTAAATATTGTAGGAAAAGAAGATACTATAGATCAACAATTAAAATAAAAACAAGATAAACGTTCAATATAGATATGAATCCAAAAGAAAATCTTGACAAGTTGGGACTTACACTGCCAGGAGTCACAACACCTGGTGGTAGTTATGTGTCGGTCAATATCAGGGGAAACATTGCTTATATAGCCATACAGTTTCCCATCAGCAATGGTAAAAATTTTTATCAAGGTAGATTAGGAAGTGAGCTATTAACGGAAGAAGGATATAAAGCCATGGAACTATGTGCTTTAAATGTACTCTCTCATGTGGATCATAAAATAGGATTTGACAGTGTGGTTGGGCTCAATCATATTGACGCTTATTTTCAGGCGGTTGACAATTGGGATGAATCACCAATTGTTGTAAATGGTGCTTCTGATGTATTCTTAAAGGTTTTAGAAGAAAAAGGAAAACATTCGCGGGCGATTTTTGGAGTAGATAAACTTCCACGAAATTTTAGTGTTGGCTTAACGGCTTCTTTCACGATTAAAACGACATAAAATGATTAAGAAATGAAACAAAATTTACAAATTGTTATTTTTTATATGGTATTAGTTTTTGTTACTAATGTCTATTCACAAAATATAAGTCAAGAGCTTTCTTTTTCATCTTTGGAGGAAGAAAAATTTTCACTTGATCAGTTAAAAAGTAAGATTGTTGTTGTAATTATTTGGAATCCGGAATATCCTGATCAACTAAAAACATTGCAGGATATAGAAAACAAATATAAAAATGATAGCATCGTTTTTCTTGCCATTACTGATGGCGATGCTCGTATTAATAGTATTGCTTTTTTAGAAAATAATAAAAGTAACTATAGAAATATGATAGAAGGAGAAGGGGAAAGAATTTTTAATGAACATCAAAAAGGGATGTTTAAAGTTTTTCCAATCTATATTATCATAAACCCATCAGGGAAAATTGCTTATAAAAAGAAAGGAACTGTAAAAAACATAGCGAAAAAATTAACCAAAAGAATAGATGCATTATTAATCAATAGCCAATCAGAAGAAATACATAAACCAAAGCATCTATATACAATAAATGATTAATTTTTTATTTCTTAAAAGATGACTGGTCAAATACTAAACTAATTAAGAACAAAACTGAAAAATGAATGCACTTAAAAAATTAAAAAACGGAACAAATGTTTTCGCCAAAAAATGGGGGGAATTTGTCATAAAATTTAAATGGCCGGTTTTGATCTTTACATTAATATTGGCTTTTGGTCTGGCATCAGGTGTCAGTAAATTAGGTTTTGACGGTGATTACCATGTATTTTTTACGGATGAGAATCCCGAATTAAAAGCCTTTGATGATCTTCAGGATAAATACACAAAAGATGACAATGTTTTTATTGTATTGGCTCCAAAAAATGGAGAAGTGTTTACCAAAGAAAACTTAAAAGCCATTGAAGAATTGACAGCAGAAGCCTGGAATACGCCCTTCTCTTCAAGAGTAGATGCCATCACTAACTTTCAGCATACCAAGTCCGTTGAAGATGATCTTTACGTAGATGATCTATCCTACGAGTCTTCTAAGAAAACGGAAATAGAAATTGCAGAAATAAAGAAGATTGCTCTAAACGAGCCTTTATTGGTAAACCGTTTGATCAACGAAAAAGGCAGTGTTACCGCCATTAATGTAACGGTAAAGTTACCCGGAAAAGAATTGAGTGAGATTCCTGAAACAACTGCTTTTGCAAGAGAAATGGTGTCTGAATTTTCTAAAAAGTATACGAATTTTGACGTGTACATGTCAGGAATGGTGATGATGAACACCGCTTTTTTTGAATCTTCAGAAAAAGATATGAGCACTTTAATTCCCATTATGTTTTTGATCGTTATCCTGACCGTTTTTATACTTACCAAAAGCCTTTCAAGTACATTTGCCACCTTGATAGTAATGATCTTATCAATTATTACTGCCATGGGAGCGGCCGGATATTTAGGCATTAAATTAACGCCTCCTTCCTCAGTAGCACCAACCATAATTTTAACCTTAGCGGTAGCCGATAGTATTCATATTATTGTGACCGCACTGATGGAAATGAGAAAAGGGAAATCTAAAAAAGACGCCTTGATTGAAAGTATCAGGCTTAATTTTAATCCGGTTTTGCTAACGAGCTTAAGTACAGTTATCGGGTTTTTAGCTATGAATTTTGGTGATGTGCCTCCGTTTTGGGATTTGGGAAATATGACAGCTATAGGGATGAGTGCTGCGTTTTTATATTCATTGACCATACTACCTGTTTTGCTAGTGGTTTTTTTGCCAGCACGGATTAAAATAAAAGACCCGTCAACAGTAAAAGATAGTTGGTATGAAAAATTAGGCAAGTATGTTTCGGCCAAACCAAAACAAATGGCATTAACATCTGGTGTGGTTATTCTTATTTTCGGATTTATCGCACAGAAAAATATCTTTAACGATGAATTTGTCAACTATTTTGATCATACGGTAAAATTTAGAACAGATACAGATTTTATTAGCGATAATTTAACGGGTATGTATACAGTTGAATTTTCATTACCTGCTGATGAAAGTGGAGGTATCAATAAACCGGAATATCTAAATGCCTTAAATGAATTTGAAATTTGGTTAAAACAACAACCGGAGGTTATCCATGTAAATTCTTATGTAGAAGTAGCCAAAAGGGTAAATAAATCTATGCATGGAGATCAATTGGCCTATTATAAAACACCAGCTTCAAGAGAAGAAGCTGCACAATACTTATTATTATATGAAATGTCTCTACCCTTTGGGTTAGATCTTAACAATCAGATCAATGTTGACAAGTCTGAAACAAGGGTAACGGTAACAACAAAAAATTTAAGAAGTCCTGATCAAATTGCATTTTCAAAAAGAGCAGAGAAGTGGATAGATGACAAAGCACCTAAGTATATGCATGCCTTGGGTACGAGTCCTACTTTAATGTTTTCAAATTTAGGATTCAGGCAAGCAGCCAGTATGCTAAACGGAAATATTATTGCAGGGATACTCATTACCATTCTTTTAATTTTTTCACTTAAAAGTTTAAAGTTAGGATTGATAAGTATCATTCCTAATCTGGCACCTGTAGTTGTTGGTTTTGGGGTTTGGGCCTTATACAGCGGTCAAATAAATACCGGAATGGTCGTAGTTTTTGGAATGACCTTAGGTATTGTTGTTGATGATACCATCCATTTTATGTCTAAATATATAAGGGCAAGACGTGAGTATGATTATTCCGCTACAGAAGCCGTGCAATATGCATTTAAAACTGTAGGTAAAGCATTGGTAACAACTACCATTGTGCTGTTGGCAGGGTTTGGTGTATTGTCACAATCAAGTTTTGGCTTGAATAATGGTATGGCCAGAATATCTACCATCATCATTTTATCGGCATTATTAATTGACTTTATATTATTGCCGTCACTATTAATATTAACTTCAAGAAAACAATAATCATTAAAATTAATAAATATGAAAACACATAGTATCATAATTGCCATCCTTTTTTTTAGTATTTCCATTACAGGACAAAATAAAGGATTAGAAGTAGCAAAAAAAGCAGATGCTGCCGATCTGGGCTTTGAAAGTTCTTCGGTGAGTCTCACCATGGTTTTAACCAATAGAAATGGGCAAAAAAGTACAAGACAAATGAAAACCAAAACGCTTGAATTATCAGAAGATGGCGATAAGTCACTTATTACTTTTGAAAGTCCAAGAGACGTCAAAGGAACTGCCACCTTAACTTTTACACATAAAGTTGGTGCAGACGATCAGTGGTTATTTTTACCATCAATAAGTAGGGTAAAAAGAATTTCATCAAATAATAAATCCGGTCCCTTTATGGGAAGTGAATTTGCTTATGAAGATCTTTCTTCGCAGGAAGTAGAAAAATATACCTACAAGTTTGTAGAGGATAAAGACGGATTAATTATCGTTGAACAAGATCCGGTTGATCCTAAATCAGGATATACCAGAAGATTGGTTAGCTATAACAAGGAAAAGGGTTATAGAATAGAAAAAGTTGAATTCTATGATCGTAAGAACTCCTTATTAAAGACATTAATATACAAGGATTATAAAACATATTTAGATAAGCATTGGCGGGCAAATATCATGACAATGACAAACCATCAAACCAATAAAAAGACGGAACTGACCTTTTCAGATTATAAGTTTAAACTGGGTTTAACGGATGAAGATTTTTCGCAGAATGCATTAAAAAGAGCTGGTAAATAAAAATTTTGGTTTTTTTCGTTAATGCAAGCCTGTTTCTGAAATAGTAAAATTAAGGGAAAGGCTTAAATTATTGTAAAATGAATAAATACATCATAACTTTTTTCTTGTTGATTTTGACTACTTTATTATTCTCTCAAGAAAAAGATGAGAAAAAGGTGATCCATGATTTCCAATTAGAATTGGAAGCTGAGTATCGTTATTTCTTTGATGAAGGAAAATTCGCAGATCAGTCAGCTCATTTTCCTTCTTTAGGGATAAAACCTAAATATAATCTAGAATGGAATAAAGGGAGAGAGCTTGTAAACTTTACCGGATTTTTTAGAATTGACAGCGATGATAAACGCACACATTTTGATATTAGAGAATTGTATTATCAAAAAGCAAAAGGGAAATATGAATTAAGCATAGGCTTAAAAAAAATATATTGGGGTGTTACGGAAAGTAATCATTTAGTTGATATTATCAATCAAACTGATCAGGTTGAAAGCTTTGATGGCGAGAAAAAATTAGGGCAACCCATGATTCAATATTCCTATACTACTAATGTAGGTACGTTTGATCTGTTTTATTTGCCTTTTTTTAGAAAAAGGATCTTTGCCGGTGATAAAAGTCGACTCCGTTTCCCAATTGTTATAGACAAAAACGATATCGTATTTGAAAGTGATGCTGAAGAATGGCATCAAGATATTGCTTTTAGGTGGTCACATAGTTTTTCCATTTTTGATATTGGTATTTCTAATTTTTATGGAACAGGCAGAGAACCCATTTTTAATTTTGATCAATTGGGTAATATAACTGCTTTTTATCCTATTATAAATCAATCAGGATTAGACTTGCAAATAACACATGATGCGTTTCTTTGGAAGATAGAATCGATTTACAGAACGAATACCTTTCAGGATGTATTTGCCTTTACAGCAGGTTTAGAATATACATTTAGCAATGTCAAAAATTCAGGAATTGATATTAGTCTGTTGGGCGAATATTTGTATGACGATAGGGATGAATTTGCCTTGAATGCCTTACAAAATGACGTTTTTTTCGCCAGTAGAATTTCTTTTAATGATGTGCAAAGTACAGCATTGTTAATTGGAGGCATCTGTGATGTAAACAACAGCAGTAAAATATTCAGTTTAGAAGCTTCACGAAGAATAGGTAGCAGTTTTAAACTGGAATTAGAAGGGCGTTTATTTTCAAATATTTCTGATAGAGAATTTGTGCTAACCAATTTTGAAAATGACAGTTTTTTTAGAATAAGCCTCTTTAAATATTTTTAATGATAATAGATTTCAGATAGCTATGTTTTATGTATTAAAAATCAAAATACCAATTAAAAATATCTGTTTTTAAACCAAGGGTAAACCAAGTAGTGGTTTCTTTATTAAAATCTGTTGTGGGTTGTGCCGGGTTAAAATCTCTAAAGGTCAATCCACCAAATAATTGAAGGTTGGTAGAAGGATTAATCACATAACCCCCTTGTAGATCTGCTATAAATATGTTAGTATTATTACCTTGCAATAATTCTATGCCGGTATCTGCAATTCTATCGTCGTTGGTTAAGTAGATATTACCACCATAATTTAGACCATTAGCATCAAATCCCTTACTTCCAATGTTTATTTTAGCATTGCCAAACCACCTGTCTTTTTTATATCGGGCAATAGCAACAAATTCCCAAAAATTACTTCCCCAAAGGTGCCCTAAAGGTTGATTATAATGCCCGTAATTCAATTCAGGGGTTTCATGAGAGTAAGTATATGGTCTTGCCAAATTGAATTCTCCCTGTAGGTATAAATTTTCAACGTTAAAAGCGTTATAATACTTTGCACCGAGTTGTAAAGCAAATTTATTACCCCAATATCCACTACCATCAAAAAATTTACCAACGGTTAATTCATCCAATACAAATTGTGTATAGGTAGAAAAATTATCAGAAAGTTTGTATTTTGTTCCTAATCCAATAATAGCATTACCACCACCAGATCCTCTAGAGAACTCCACAGCTCTGTAAAATATAATCGGATTAAAATAATTGATGTCAAAGCCGTTATTATCATCTTTTTTTGTAATGGCAGCTTCAAACAGACTGACATTAAATTTTTTAGTAACATTCCAACTTAAATGGTGTAAGGCCACAAATTTCCTTGCACTTAAGCCGTTAGAATTAACTGCCGGCCGCACATCTTCTAGCCACATCCATACATTGGTATATTTTATTTTCCAGAAATTTGTACTAATTTTTAAATGTGGATAAGAAGTAGCCACATCAGACAGCATCATTGATCTATACCCATCACCAACAAAATTTTTACCATGACCAAATTGGAAATTGAAAAATTTACTTGGGGTATAGGTCAAATAAGCTTCAGCAACAGGATAATCAAAACTATCTTCTTTAAAATCCTTGGCTTTTCCACGTCCGGGTACTAAACCGAAAGAGCTAGCTCCCGACGGACGGTTTACTCTGGCAAAATCATTAATATAATCAGAAAAACGACCTTGACTTTCGTAGATGGATGCAGAGAAACCAAAATCTTTACCTAGTCCCCCTTGTATTTGAATAGCTCTGGTATTATTATAGGTATAACTTACATCGTCTGAATTGTCTTTACCGATCTGCAAATCGAACACAGGGTTGATGGTAAACCAATAATCATCTTTTTGCACTTTAAAAAAATGTTCATTCCATAATTTTTTCCCTGATTTTGACGATTTATCTTTAAATAATGCTAATTTTTTAGCATCTAAGTCTACATATTTTGATGCTTCACTATATAAAAAAGGTTTAAATCCGGTATGTGTATTCTCCTGTTGATCATAGTAAAAATTCAGCTCGTCATATGTGCTATGCGTAAAGGGAATATTTAATTCACTTTGATGCTCAGGGAAATTACTATCAACGAATGCTAGTTGGATATCTTTTTTAGGTGTTTTATCAATGGAAGGATGTGTTGGAGGACTTACAACAACATTTTCTTTTGTTTCTTGTTTCTGAATGGTTTGGGGAATTTCTTGAGAACCTAGGGGAATGGCAATTGGGAAACCAAATCTCATTTCTATAGGCCTACCGTTATAGGTAGCTGGTTTTGCTTTTGGCAATTGTGTAAAAACTCTTTTAGCCTCATTTTCTAATGCTTTATATGCAGAACGCACATATAAAACATCAAATTCACCGGTCTTAGTCACCACAAAAATAACATGTACAGAGCCGTTATAATTTTCAGTTTTAACAATTTCAGGCATTTTAAATGCCTCTAAAACATCATGTGTAAGTTTTTCATTAAAACAGGAGGCTAATGTAGACTCACTGGCGGCATCACAACCTTTATAAACCGGATAAATATCTTCTTGAGCGGTTAAAAAGTTTGAGCATAATAAAAAAAGGACAACTACAATTAGTTTTCTCATTTAATGATATTTTGTATATTATTTTTGGTAAAGGTATCAATATATTTTGGCTACCATATTATTCTTCAATTGATATTTTTCTTTGCTTTCAGTACAAATGGCCAATCCTTTATCATTAAAATTTAATCTATGGCCGTATTCACTTACCCAACCTATTTGTCTTGAAGGGTTGCCTACTACCAAAGCATAATCTGGTATTTCTTTGGTAACCACACTTCCTGCACCTATCAAGGCATATGCTCCAATACTATTGCCACAAACAATTGTGGCATTGGCACCAATACTAGCACCTTTTTTTACTAAGGTTTTTTTGAATTCGTCACGTCTGATAATGGCACTTCTTGGATTAATTACATTTGTAAAAACCATAGAAGGTCCTAAAAAAACATCATCTTCACAAATAACGCCGGTATATATAGATACATTGTTTTGAACTTTTACATTATTACCTAGAATTACATCTGGTGATACCACTACGTTTTGTCCGAAGCTACATTTTTCTCCAATAGTACAATTAGACATAATATGGCTAAAATGCCAAATTTTAGTCCCTTCACCAATAGTGCAATTGTCATCTACCACCGCGGTTTCATGTGCAAAATAATTTGAATTTTTCATTTGCTTAATAGTTATCTTTAGTTTGACCGCCATCTGCAATCAGTTTTGCAGAAGAGGTACCAATTCTAGTTACACCTAAATTAATCATTTTTTCCGCATCTTGGTAAGATTTCACACCACCGGCAGCCTTGGCTTGTAGTGGTTTGGCATTTTCAACTATGAGTTGCATAGCTTCAAATGTTGCTCCGTTAGGTTTATTATCATTTGTTTTATAGAAACCTGTAGATGATTTTACAAACACATTTTTTGCATTTTCTTCACCAAAATTTGCAAGTACTATATCTTTTATGAGTTGGGTAATGGCAATAATTTCATCATTGTTTAAGGCCGCAATTTCTATAATCCATTTGGCAATTTTATGATGATCTAAAGCTAATTTTGTCCCTTTAAAGATCTCGCTTTTTATGAGGTTTATCTTAGCCTCTAAAAATGCGGTATAATTGATCACAAAATCTAGTTCATCTACATGGTCATCAATAGCTTTTTGTGCTTCTTCTAATTTTTGTTCTATGCTTGCCGTACCTTCATGAAATCCAATAACTGTACCTACAGATACCTCACTATTGGCATCTGTAATTAATTTTTTGGCCAATGACACATAATTTGGTCTGATCATTACCAATTTAAAATTTTCTTGAATGGCTTCTTCAATTAATGCAATCACTTTTTTTTCTGTCTCCTTTTCAGAAATATTAGCCTGAGCGGGCATTTTTAAGTAAGTAGCATCTAAATATTGATTGATATTCACGTGTATTATAATTTATGATGCGAAAATAGTGATTTTATCACAAAATAAATCCTGCTTTGGGGCAGGATTTATAATTTCTTAATGGATTAACTTATGCTTAGTATACCTCAAATATAATTGGAAGCGTGTATTTTACAGGTACAGGTCTTTTTTGTTGTTTGCCAGGAACCATTTTTGGTAATAATTCTATAACCCTTAAGGCTTCTTTTTCCAGTCTTTTATGCGGTGTTTTAATTTTAATATCAGTTACCAAACCGTTTTTGTCAATGGTAAATAGAGCAAAAATGCGTTGCTTTCCTGATAGATTAAGTCCGTCGGCTATACCACTATTAAATTTTTTATTTACAAATTTAGACATCTGTGTTGTAAAGCATTTTTTTGATGCTACTTTTGATAATCCTTCACATCCGGGAAAAATAGGAGCCTCTTCAATTAAAATATAGGGCAATGGTTCTATTTCTGTTTCAGGGTCACTAATATTAGGTAGTTTATCTATTAATTGTTGGGGATTATCACTATCAGGAACATCGGTTTTTTTTTCTATAGGAAAAATATCAGGTACAATTTTGGGTGCTACTAGGGGTGCTATTTTCTTTTTTTTTCGTTTTTTCTTAGGAGCATGGTCTTTATCAATGTTGATAGTAGGCGGTGTAGGATAAGGATATGCCATGGGTTCATCCGGTACAAAATTGTCTATCAAGCTAATGGTCTTGACAGAGGTAATTTCTAAGGTTAAATAAACAATAAGCAATGCTAGCACTAAACCCAATTGCATAAATAGGGCAGGACTTTTAAAGAATTTCTTGGTTGGGCGTTGAGGTTTTTGGGTTTTTTTTGAAAAATTCATAGTGTATATATTTATATGTTAAAAATATGTTAACATCAATAAATATACCAAGAATCATACAATATGGTAATCTGTGTATTATAGTTTTAAATATATTACAGATAAATATCAATTTTATTGGTAAATCGCTAAAATTTAGTTCAATTTTTTAGTTAGTCTACCCCGCCTGCCGAAGAGGTAGGCTAATCCCACTTTTTCAGCGGGATTCTGGTTTAATACCTGGATCCTTTCTGTCACGCCTCAAGCGTGATAGGCCTCCCAATTTTTCGGGACCTTTATTGAGTTCAGTCCCGAAATTTCGAGTTAACCTGAGTTGTAATATCTTAAAAAAACCATCTCGAATACACGAGATGGTTTTTTTAATTTGAATTAGAATATTATATATTATACCCTAACCTCTAGGGTAATTGGGAGTGTATATTTTACACCAACCGCTCTTCCACGTTGTTTTGCCGGTATCATTTTGGGTAGTGCATTTACAACTCTTAAAGCTTCTTTTTCTAATCTTGCATGTGGACCTCTAGCTCTTGCATTTACCACATTTCCGTTTTTATCTATACTAAATAATACGATTACTCTTTTTTTACCGGCATCTAGGCCTAATTCTTGTGATAGATCTGTATTGAAATTTTTTCCCACATGTTGCATTATTTTTTCTTGCAAACATTTTTTTCTTTCTGCTTTATTTCCTTTACAACCAGGGTAAATAGGAGCTTCTTCGATGATAGCAAAAGGAACATCTTCGACGACGTCTTCTTCTTCAACAACTTCAACCACTTGTTCAATTTTAATATCCTCAACGATGTCATCTTGATCTGTTTCAGTAGATTCCATCATGGTTTCTTCTACCTCGGCTTGATCTTCTACTACTTCAATTACTTCTGGAGCACTAGGAGGAGGTGTAGGGGGCTTTTCAATTTCAACACGTTCAGTAATAGGAATATCTTCTTCAACAGTCTCTTCAGTAGTAATACCTGCTAAATTCTCTATTGTTCGGTCATAGACTTTATGCTGTAGAGAAAGATATACAATAAGTAGGGCTAGTACCAACCCAAGTTGAAAAAATAATTGACTATAATTTTCTAGTCTTGCTTTAGGGTTTTTTTTAGTTTCCATAATTCAGAAATTTAAATGAAATAGAATTAATCTATTTGACTAAAATTATTACAAAGAGTAGAATGCTTCATCAGCAAAGTTGTAATAACAATACAAAGTTCTTAATTATCTAGTTTTAAAAGAATGATAAATATCATATAAATATGTAGTTGAAAAACAAAAAAAGACCATCAATTTTGATGGTCTTTCATGCTATTTTATAAGGATAATATTACTCTACTTGTAATGTTATAGGTAAAGTGTATTTTACACCAACTGGTCTACCGCGTTGTTTGCCAGGAATCATTTTAGGTAGCATTTTCACTACTTTAATTCCTTCTTTTTCTAGTCTAGCATGTGGCCCTCTGGCTCTAACATCAACAATATTACCTGATTTGTCTATTTTAAAAACTACAATCACTCGTTTTTTACCAGGATCTAATCCTAAATCTCCAGCCAAACCAGTATTGAATTTTCTACTTACATGTTTCATTATTTTTTCTTGTAGACATTTTTTTAAGGCTGCTTTATTGCCTTTACATCCCGGATAAATAGGAGCATCTTCAATAATGGCAAAAGGCACATCATCTAATACTTCTTCAGCTTCTACCACTTCTTCAATTTCCTCAACTTCAACTACCTCATTTTCGTCAGTTTCAGTAGATTCAAGCATGGTTTCTTCTACTTCCTTTTCATCTTCTACCACTTCAATTTTTTCAGGAGCTGGTGGTGGTGGTGGTGGTGGTTTTATTTGTTCTATACGTTCAGTAATTGGAATATCTTCTTCTATTTCTTCAGAAAGATTGGCCATACCCAAATCGTCTAATTCTCTGTCAAATGTTTTAAATTCAATACTTAAATAAGTAATGAGTAATGCCAATACTAAACCAAGTTGTAAAAATAACTTGCTATAGTTTTCTAAATTTGCTTTCGGATTTTTTTTAGTTTCCATCGATAAAAGGGATTAATTTCTTTGCTAATTTAATAAATTAATTTACGTGTACAAGAATTATTTTTATTCTCTCATTTTTTATACCCTATTGAAAATACAATTATTGCTAGGATTACACCTGTTGTATTTGCAATAAAATCATAGAAATCTGCTGTTCTATATGAGGTTATTGTTCCCTGTAATCCTTCAAGAATGATGCCATAAATAATAAGTGCTAAAGCAACCAAATATATTTTATTGGTTTTGTGTTTGTAAACATAAAACCAGCTTAGACCTAGTGTAAAATAGGCTACTAAATGTCCAATCTTATCAGAATTACTAATGTTAATTTTTGCAACATCTTTGAGAGATACTAAGCTCAAGAATGCTATAAGAAGTGTTATAAAAATTGCTATATACCTTGCATTAAGCTCCAATAATTGCTTTATAAGCTTCAGCATCTAATAGATTTTCAATTTGTGCAGCGTCGTTAATCTTTATTTTTATCATCCAACCAGTGCCATAAGGATCGGTATTTACATTTTCAGGACTATCTTCCAGGCCTTCATTAAATGCTACGACTTCACCAGACAAGGGCATAAATAAATCTGAAACTGTTTTTACGGCTTCTACTGTACCAAAAACTTCATCTTGATCAATAGTGTCATCTAGTGTGTCAACATCAATGTAAACAATGTCTCCTAATTCACCTTGAGCAAAATCTGTAATGCCAACAGTAGCTATATCTCCGTCAATTTTAACCCACTCGTGGTCTTTTGTGTATTTTAATTCTGCAGGAATATTCATAAATGATAATTTTGTGAACGGCTAATTTAAAGGATATAAATTTAATTTCCAATATTGTAACGTAAACTTATTCCGGCACTAATAGATTTTCTTGGGAAAGTGGTAGAGATTAAGAATCTTGAAGAATTTTGGTCATAATAAAAAGATGCCAAAAGGTTTTTATTCAAGGCATAATCTGCTGAAAATTTAAACGAAATCAATTTTTGACCTCCGGTAACTTGATTATTCAACACATCTATAGAACGGATGGTTGTTGAGTTATTTCGAATGCTAACATCACCTTTAAAATTAATATCACCTTTAAATGTGGTAGTGGTATTTCCGGTTTTTAATTTCATTTTTACATCTTTAAAACGATATCCTAACCCTAATACATACTCTTTACCTCTAATTTCTGTAATGGTGTTGTTATTTGTATTTAAATTTAATGCCTTGTCTTGTTTGAGTTCTGCTCTGACAGAAAATGAATTTTTCATTCGCATATCAACTTTTATCAGTGGAGAAAATTCTTCAATTAAATTAATACCTGTAAAAATTTTACTTGGCCTATAATTTTCATTATCGTCTTTGTCAGAGAATTTTGTTGCTTCATTGTATAACAAATTATTATTAAAACCAATTACAGAATAGGTAGAGCGGTAACCATGTTCAACAATAAAACTTCTAAAATGTTTTTTAAACCATTTGTTTTTCATAAAACCTTTATAGCTAACACGCCAATTTGGAATTGGAATATCTCTAAAGGTACTTAATTTAACCTTACTAGCATCTTTACCTGAATAAGCAGCTAAAAATGCAGGGATCAATACTTGCTGGCTATTTGGGCCAAAACCTTCATCCGTATTTGGAAGGTTTGCTTGCTCTCTTAAACGATTTGCTATAATTGTCCTGTTTGCTTTAAACTTGTCAAAAGTAGCATCACCATTTCCGTCAAAGGCATTTTTTAGCATAAAATAACTAATACTGAAATTACCAATTTCGTTAATGGGAAGATCAGGGTTAAAATCGCCATTGATGACATCTAATTGCTGAGACTTATTTTTGGTAAAAACTTTATTGGCAGATAACTCTATATTAAAGTCTTTAAAAGGTCTTACATCAGCATTAATATCTAATTTGTTAAAATGAGTTGTTGCATATGTTTTACTGTAGAAATCACTATCAGTATTAGGTCTAGATACCAACCATTCATTCGCAATTGCTAAACTTCTTATATCTTTTTGACTTCCAAAAACAAAACCTAAGCTAGGTGCCAAACCACCGGAATAGTTATCTCTACCTAAAAAGCCTATTTCAGGTTTATAACCCGGTAAAATGGTTCCATTATTCTCGGCATAAGCAATTTTTATTTTTTTAACAGAAGTCACAACATCTACCAAGCCTTGCAATACTTTTTGACCACCGGTTTTATTTTTAGTTTTTATGATTCTTGATTTTGGTCTTGGTGCCGCAATTTTTTTCTCTTTAGATTCCCCTTTTACAGCTTTCTTCTTTTTTGGACGTTTTGCTTTTTTCTTTGCCAGATCTAAAATACCCGTTCTTTTATAAAGTTTGGTCATATCTAAATCGGTAGAAAAAGTATGTGTATTGGCATTTTGAATGGTATTTCCTATATCATCAACATAAGAGGATGATGCCGCTTGCCAATCGAAGTCGGCTGTATAACTATATGTAGCATTTACAAAGTCGAACCATGAAATATTATTTATTGGTATTCTATAAGTAGCATCTATAGTTTGGTGGTATTGATTTGGTCTGCCTAAACTAAAAAAGCTATCGAATAATCTACCATTAGTTACTTCTCCCTTAGAATCCTTTTCAAAAGTATCATTAATATAACTATTTGCTGCTCTAAAAGTAAATTGAAATGATTTGGTAATATCATAAGCCAGGTTATAATCCCAATCAAATAAATAGCGTCTTTGTGTGAGTTCGGGTAAAGCTACAGTACTTAGATTATCTGATAACGGTCTAGACAATTGCGAATTGAAACTTCTAATTATATTTGAATTTGCTGAAATTGAAGTAGGTAAAAAATTGATATTGAAATCTTTTATAAACCTAAACAAACTATTTTTTTCCAGAAACTCTGATTTTTTAAAAGGAATATATTCCAATGGTTTAAAGCCAAAATTATAATTGGCTGCAGCTCGTACATTTTGATCTACAAATTTTTCTACTACAAAATCTTTATGATAAGTATCATTATATGCATAAGAAACAGACACATTTTCTATATCGTAAAAACGTTGTTTTTTTTCGGGATTGGTACGTTCTTTTCTAACATTGATTAAGTTTAAACTTCTACGTTTTGTATAATCTCTAGCATCTCCTGCACTTTCGCTGTTTTCATCAAACAATACATCTTGATATTTAGGATCCCATTTAGGATCTGCAAATTCTTCACTATAACTTACATTTAGCGGTATATTAATTCCCGCTCTTTCAGGAAGTAACTGTCCTAAGTTTATATTTGTGATCACGTCATATTGCTTAACTTCTTCCTGACTTCTCTCATTAACAGTTTGGTCTATAGATCCAAAACCTTGTGAGTTAGCTCTACCAGAAACTGAAATATCTGCAAAATCCGCAAAATTTGCATCGGCATTCACAACAGCTGCCCAGCCACCTTCATTATCATAATCTGATACTCTCAATTCGTTAAACCATACTTCAACACTTTTGTCTTCTAGGATAGCATTATTTTTTATACCTAACATAATGGTTTTTATGTTGGATAAATTAGGATTACCTTTCACTCTTAAATTGGCGTCGGGTTCAGCGGCAACAGTTGGGTATAATTCTGTAAAATTAGAGCCATCATTAGCACGTGTTAGTTTCAATTGCCCAAAGGCTCTTAAATTTGCTATGAGTTCATTTTCAGTGGGCCAAATTTCTTCTGCTGTAGTGGCTGTTGTCCCCGTTATTTTTAAGGGCACTTCAAATTGATAAAAGTTATCGTTGGTATCACTACCTAAGCGTATCACTGCTACTAGATCATCATCCGCTACTGCGGTTTGACCGGCAATATTTTCAGCATGCAAAAACATTTTTAAACTGTTAAACATACGCATATCAAAACGTGTATTTTTAAATACCGCTCTGGTTTGACCCGGTTTTAAATTTTTAACCCTAACCAGTAATGATTGCTCATTTTGTTCCTGAAGGGTAGTAGTGCCTTGAAGTCTCTCTCTGCGTAGACCTGGTGGCAATACATAAGGTATAGGTTGTTTATTTTCGTTTTCTTGAACATTTACCACGCCAACCTCAAAATCTCTATTTTGTTCTTCTGATAAATCTTGTGGCGGGTTGATCTCTTCAACTAATGTTTTGGTATATCTTCTCCAATCACCACGTACCAATTCTAATTCTCCAAATCTTAATACCACAGGAATTTTAAATTTGGTCAAAAACATTCGCATAAAGCGGATAGAATTGAAATCGGATATACTACCAATAGTTTCACTAGGTGTACTGATAGGTATTCTAAATTGATACCATTTTGTTTGTTGTTGTGTACCGTTTGGTAAATTTACGGTAACCAATTTTTCATCAACAATATTATTTTGTCCTACTATAAATTTATTGGGATCAATATCAACTTTATATTGAAAATAACCTTCCACAGAACTCATAGTTTGATCTTTATTGATATCTTCTATATCAGGAAAAGAGCTAGCTGCCGTTGGAAAAGATTCCGTTGAATTGTTAATGGTAGGTGAGTTACCTTGTGTTTTGTTAAAATTTCTATATCTGCTTATAATTGAAGCATCAGATGCATCCAATTCACTGCCTCTAAAAAATACATAATTATCATTAGAAGGATCCGATCCAAAATCACCAAATCTACTTAATTCTTCAGCATCTGTTAAACCATCTAAACCTAAATCTTGATTAGGCCTTTCCTCATCTTTTTCTGTAAAGGCGTATATTAATGATTGCTTTACCGGTATATCAGACCAAGCGGTTGGGTCAACATTAGCACCAATATCAGGTTTAGGTATTTTTATGCCGTTTGCAGGTAAACCGTTTTCATACATTCTACGGTCGTCTTTAAGAATATCTTCAGAAATATTACCCAGATTAAAATAAAGTTCTCCGCCAAAGTCATTTATATTCGGGTTTTGCGGACCACCTTCTTCAGGTGTGATAGAGTAATTTTCATATGGATCCATCAACCAAAATTGAATGTATTCAACATTGGCTTGCTGAAAGTCTGTAGTGTTTAACGAACGCATAATACCACCCCATCTATTTTCAGGATCAGTAAAAGTTTGACTGTTGGTATCAAAATTATCATTATCAAAATTATAAGAACCACGCTCTTGCGGATGATATGCTAGATCTAAAGTGTTTACTATATTTGATTGTGTTACATCTAAATCTAACTCAGGGAACAATTCATTAAAACTTACTTGTCGTACTTCGGCCCTGGAAAGTTCACTGTCATCTATATTATTGGGTTTTAGAGAATTACCATAAAATAATCTGTCAATGGTATACCAAGCTAAATGAGATCTTTTTTTACCGAATCTTAAGTTGGTATCATTAGGGTCTCCTGTAAAATTCAAATCAGGGTTCACTTGATTTTGTGGTACACTGGCTAAAAACCATTGTCTGGGTGAGCTAATATCTAACGGAATTTGAGAACCTTCAAAGTCATCTATATATGAAGCAGATTCGCCACTGATACCTCCATTTCTACTTTTGGCAGTTCCGGGCATTAAATATGCGGCATCTGCTCTTATGGAAAAATTAGAAGTAACATCTGTATCTATATTCGGTAATTTATTTACCCATTTTGTAAATTTAGGCACCTCGGTTTGATAGGACAAATTGAAACCTGCTATTGAATTATTTACGGATTCTGAGCCAAATTGCATTTTACCGAATGGTCTTTCTCTCATATTTATAAAAGTACCACCGATAGCAAAATTTTCTGAAAATACATGTTGAACATCTACTCCTAAATACGTACGTCTTTGTTGATTAAAACCATTATTATTTTCTACAGATACATTGATAGGTGCATTAGAGGCAGTTAAATTAGGATTGATAATCTGAACAGTACCAATTTGATAATCCACTACATAATCAACGCCCTCAAGTAATTCTCTTCCTCCTGAAGTTACGGTTACTGAACCTCTGGATACGTTAAAAGCACCAAGAGGAATACCACTATTAGATTCGGTTTTAAAATATCCTCTTAGTAGATACTTATCTTTGTATTGAAAGTCGTTTTGAGCTTGAGATTTTGTTCTGTCATATAATTCTGTAAAGATATATTTATCATCAGTAGCAGCTGTGAGTAGCTCTCCCAATTCACCAGAGTTGCCCGCTGTTGAAGTGTTACTGTTACCAAATGGTTCTACCGATGGAAAAATAATAAAACCCTCTTGTGAGTTGATGGTAATTCCTTCAACATAATCAAATAGGCCATCTCCCTCAGGAATGTCGTTATTAGATTGATCTAATCTATCAATTCGTAATAGGTTGAGCAGTGTTTTGCTATTGGCATCCGGAGTGTCGGCATTTTGCAAAATATTTAAAGCCACACCTTCTTCATCATCTTGATACATTACTTCCATTCTAAAGCCATCTGGTTGTAATTGATAGGCACCCGGAAGGGCATATACGTTTTTCATCATCAGATCCCACATAGGTATGGTAGTATTCACAATTTCACTGCGTAATAATTTTACTACTAAATTATCTGGTGCGGTAACACCATCAGTAGATAATTCTCCTACTCTAAACACATTTTCTCCTGACACACTTATATTACTATCTGTATATTCAAAAGCTACTGCTAAAATTTCACTATCTGCTAAACGTCTGTTTAAGGTTATAAAACCTAACTGTGCATTTAAAGTAAAATCTATACCTAGAATCAATTTTCGGGCATTTTCTAGTATGGTATAATCTATACCCTGTTCATATCCATTCAATGTAGAATTTACCGTAGAAATATCTCTAATACCATTAGTTGGTGTTAAAAATGTACTTAGGTTGTTTGCGGCATTAGAAGGGTCTTTTTCTCCAAATATTGAACTTACAAGACCAGAATTGATATTAATATCATCACCTTCACCCAGATCTGCTAAAGCAACAATACTACGCACATCTTGTGTGGTATTATTTTTATTGGTAACCCAAACCTCAATTTGTGTAATTTGCTTAGAGCTATTGATCAATGGAAATAAGGTCAATGCATTGTTAAAATCATTTCTAAAACGTTGTGATAAGAAGAAGTGCCTGTTGTCATCATAATTACTTGCACTTAAATCAAATTCTGAAATGGTTGCTCCACCTTCAGCTGCAACTGAGCGTGTTTGTGATTTTTGTTGAGAATACACACCTGTTACCGTTGTTTTTCCAAATTGTAACTGAGCTTTTAAACCAAATAAATTTTGAGCTCCGGTAACTAAAGAATTTTGTATAGGCATGCTAATATTACCCACTTCAATTTTTTGGATAATATCATCTTCGGTTGGGGTATATTCTAATTTGATCTGGTTTTGAAAATTAAAAGTAGATTGGGTATCAAATGCCATATTTACCCTAAGGCGTTTCCCGACTTTAGCATTTAAGCTGGCACTAATTTCCTGATCAAAATCGAAAGTAGTACTTTGTCTATTACGTTCAGACAGCTGAGGGTTTTCAACTTTTTGAAACAGCACACCCATTTTGACCAAAACAGAACCTTGTGGATTTACCTCAATCTCATTGCCACCAAAAATATTTTCGAATAAATTAGATTTGACATAAAATTTTGGTAGCAGATTTTTTTGTGCTTCTTTGCTATTTTTATTCCTACCGCCAACAGCACTTAATTTTTCTTTGTAGTAGTCAAGCATATCTCTATTTAATCGGTATTCTTGATATTCCTTATCGGTCATATAAGCAGGATGCTTGATATAGTATTCGCCTATTTTTTCTACAAAAATATATTGTTTGGTTTCCTCGTCGTAAATTATTTCTAAATCAGATATATCATTTAAAAATAAGCTACCATTTTGGTTATTGTTAAAAGTGTAAGGGAGGTCTGGAATAGAATCTGATTTTACAATATCATCAGTGTTAACTACTGGATTAGTGTTAGTTACCTCAATTGAGTCTTTTTGTTGTGGAGCAACGGGGGGTGTTTGAGCATGTATGGTGGTTGATGCAAAGAGGAGTACTAAAAAAATTGTACTATATGTTTTTATTGTGCTGATATTCAACTTTTTACAAGTTTTTTAATGCTTGTTTAATGATATTCTCAAGAGTGGTATCAGGGGTTTCTTGAACTATTTTTTGTACTAATTTCTCCACTTGTTTACGCGAAAACCCAAGTACTTCTAAAGCAGATAACGCTTCTTCTTTAATAGTATTGTTAGGGATTACAGAATCTTCTGAAATTTGATAAGTTTTAACAATTTTATCTTTTAGGTCAATAATAACACGTTGGGCTGTTTTAGCTCCAATTCCTTTAACAGATTGTATGGTAGCCACATCTTCAGAAGCTATGGCATGTTGAATTTGTTCTGGAGTCATAGAAGATAGCATTGTTCTACCAATACTGGGACCAACTCCTGATACAGAAATAAGTAATTTAAATATTTCACGTTCAATTTTATCGGCAAAACCAAATAGGGTATGGGCGTCTTCTCTAATATTGAGATAGGTATATAATTTGACTGCTTCTGAATCAGAAATTTTTGAATAAGTATGTAAAGATATGTTTAGAAAATAGCCAATTCCATTGCATTCCACAACGGCATATGTTGGATTTTTTTCAACTAATTTTCCTCTTATATGAGTAATCATTTATTTTTAAATTTAACGGTCTAAGCTACTCAAAAAATTAATTAATGAAGCCACCTTATTGACCTAATGTATAAGCGTAGTTTTATGCCATATAATATTTTAAATAAATGAATTTAGTTTGCAAATAAACAAATTATATTTAGATTTTAGCTTTTTCTTGAGCATCAATTACGGCAACAGCCGCCATATTTACCATTTCATCAACACTGGCACCTAATTGTAAAATATGTACAGGTTTTTTCATACCTAACATAATTGGACCTATAGATTCTGCAGCGTACAATTCTTTCATTAGTTTATAGGTAATGTTTGCTGAGTCTAGATTAGGAAAGATCAACACATTTACCTTTTTATCAACTAATTTAGAAAAAGGAAATTCTTTTTTTAGTAGTTCAGGGTTTAATGCGAAGTCCGCTTGAACTTCACCGTCAATAATTACATTTGGTAAAAAGCGATGAATATATTTAATAGCTTGTGCAATTTTCTTAGAGTTTTCAGATTGTGAAGCTCCAAAGTTTGAATAAGAAAGTACCGCCATATTTGGTTTAATGTTAAACATTTTTGCTAATGAGGCAGTGAGTTGCGATATTTTAGCAAGTTGTTTGGCCGTAGGATTAACATTGATAGTTGTATCGGCTAAAAACATAGGTCCTCTTTTAGTGAGCATTAAGTTGGTAGCGGCTATTCTAGTAACTCCTTTAGCCATGCCTATCAATTCTAACATAGGTTTAATAACGGTTGCATAGTTACGTGTTTGTCCTGTAATTAAAGCATCTGCTTCACCTTCATTAACCATCATTGCAGCAAAATAATTACGTTCACGCATCCATTTTTGCGCATCTAACAATTTAATTCCTTTTCGTTGTCGTGCTTCCCAATACTTTTCGGCAAAACGATATCTTCTATCTTTTTCTTCTGGAGTTTTTGGATCAATAATAGGTACATCAGCAGTAAAACCTATTTCTTCTTTTAATTCTAAAATAATTTCTTTGTCACCTAATAAGATCGGAAATCCTATTTTTTCATCATTTACAATTTGAGCAGCTTTTAAAACATCTAAATGGTCAGCTTCAGCAAAAACAACTCGTTTAGGATTATTTTTTGCTCTATTATGTAATAACCGAACAACTTTATTTCCTGTACCCAATCGTTCCATCAATTCATCTCGATATTTATCCCAATCGGTTATAGGTTTCGAGGCGACGCCAGAATCCATGGCAGCTTTTGCAATTGCAGGAGGAATTTCATAAATTAATCGAGGATCGAATGGTTTAGGGATGATATAATGTTTGCCAAAAGTTAGGTTTATTTCATCGTAAACAATATTCACCTGTTCTGGTACCGGAGTCTTGGCTAAGTCAGCCAAAGCATGAACCGCTGCTAATTTCATTTCCTCATTAATAGCTGTGGCTCGAACATCAAGTGCTCCTCTAAAAATAAATGGAAACCCGAGTACATTATTTACTTGATTAGGATGGTCAGACCTTCCTGTAGCCATAATAATATCGTCACGAGTTTTTATGGCTATGTCATATTCTATTTCAGGGTCGGGATTAGCCATTGCAAAAACAATTGGGTTTTTCGCCATTGATTTAACCATAGCCGATGTTACGATACCTCCTTTTGATAATCCAATTAATACATCAGAATTTTTCATCGCTTCTTCTAAGGTATTAACGTTTTTTGAAGTTGCAAATTCTGCTTTTTGAGAGGTTAAATTTTCACGGTCTTTATGAATAACACCCTTACTGTCTAGCATGACAATATTTTCTGGTTTAGCACCAATTTTAATATACATTCTTGTGCAAGAAATTGCTGCTGCACCAGCTCCGCTTACCACAATTTGAACTTTAGAAATATCTTTTTTAGCAACTTCACAGGCATTTTTTAATGCCGCCGCAGATATAATTGCAGTGCCGTGTTGGTCATCGTGCATTACCGGAATATCTAATTCTTCCTTTAAACGATGTTCAATTTCAAAGGCTTCGGGAGCTTTAATATCTTCCAAATTGATGCCTCCAAAAGTTGGAGCGATCGCTTTAACTGTTTCTACAAATTTGTCTACATCTGTAGCGTCAACTTCAATATCAAACACATCTATGTCAGCAAAAATCTTAAAAAGTAAACCTTTCCCTTCCATAACAGGCTTCGATGCTTCCGGACCAATATTTCCCAATCCCAAAACGGCCGTTCCGTTTGAGATTACAGCTACTAAATTTCCTTTAGCAGTATATTTATAAACGTCGTTTTTGTTTTCAGCGATTTCTAAACAAGGTACGGCTACACCAGGAGAATATGCCAATGATAAATCTCGCTGTGAAGAATGTTTTTTAGTTGGGACTACTTCTATTTTACCGGGCTTAGGTTTAGAATGGTATTCTAAGGCCTCTCTTTTTTGCTTACGAGTACTCATGATAAATGATTAAAATTGATGATACAAAGTTACTACGTTTGCTAAGAATGGCATTAATAATTTTACTATTCTTTTAAAAAAATAATATTACGTTTTAAGCCGGAAAATTTAGTGCGTTTTACAGCTGATTTTTTGAATATTTTTTGAAAAACATCTTCAGTAATTTCTTCCCAATCTTTTTTAGTCATTGCTAATAATTCAGGATGCGGATTGAATAATGGTTCATTGTGAGGTTTAGAAAAACGATTCCATGGACACACATCTTGACAGACATCACAACCAAACATCCAATTGTCAAATTGCCCTTTTGCCGAAGTAGGGATTTCATTTTTTAGTTCTATAGTAAAATAAGAAATACATTTGCTACCATCAACTACATAAGGTTCAACAATTGCCTGTGTAGGACAAGCGTCTATACAAGCTGTGCAAGAGCCACAATGGTCTGTAACAGGCTGGTCAAAGATTAATTCTAAATCTACAATCAATTCAGCAATAAAATAAAAAGAACCAACTTGTTGTGTGAGTAAATTACTATGTTTACCTATCCATCCCAATCCGCTTTTCGCCGCCCAAGCTTTGTCTAAGACTGGAGCAGAATCTACAAATGCCCTACCATGAACTTCTCCAATTTCTTCTTGAATAAAGTTCAATAAGCTTTTGAGTTTGTCTTTAATAATAAAATGATAATCGGTTCCATAAGCATATTTGCTAATCTTCGGAGCAGAAAAATCTCTTTGAGCTTCTGAAGGATAATAATTTAATAATAAGGAAATGACCGATTTAGAACCTTCAACCAATTTTGTAGGATCTAAACGTTTATCAAAATGATTTTCCATATACTGCATTTCGCCATGCATATTCTGGTTGAGCCATTTTTCTAATCTTGGAGCTTCTTCTTCTAAAAATTCAGCTTTTGAAATACCGCAAGACAAAAAACCGAGGCGTTTGGCTTCGATTTTGATGAGATTAGTATGTTTTTCTTTTGAATTCAAATAAATAATTAATACTGCTAATGTACAATTATCTTATAAAAATAGTACTGGATTTTATGATTTTGATAATATGATTATACTTTGAACCAAGCAATAAGTAATACCCCTATAAGGTATATCATAGGAAAAAGAAAAATACAAGTTACGCAAATTATTATCTTTTCTATATTAGACTTTGTTTTCAAGAGTTTTGTATTTTTGTAGTTAATTTTAAGAAATCAACCAATAGAAAAAGCAAATGTAGTGCGTTGATAATCAGTAATCAACAGGGTTTTTCCCCTTTTTTAGAGGGGATTTCTCCCCAAAAACAAAAAAAACCGAGACGTTTGGCTTTGGTTTATATGAGGTAGATATGTTTTCTATAGAGTTTAAATAATTAATTCTACTAACGTCTAGTTATATAAATGAGCATAAGGTCTTAGTATGAAATTGAATTTATAAAAAAAGAGAACTATTATTTAGTTCTCTTTTTTAGATGAGCTCATTATTTAAAAAATTAATATACAGGAGCGTGAATTGAAAATTCAATATCTCCACATTCTCCAACGGCATCGGGAATTTCCGTAAAAGGTGCGATAGCAAACGGGTCTGTACAACCACCTTCATAGGAGCTAATTTGTTCATAAATCATTCCCGGAATAGCTGGACCATGACTCCTCAATACCAAATGTACTTCAGCAGGAAAAGTATTCCCTTTTTGAAGACCTCCAGCCGGAGGTAGGCCAAATAAATTGTTAACTGATTCGGAGTCATCATCAACGTGAAGCCTTGCATATAAAGTGGTCTTTCCATTTCGACCGACGTATCGACCGGAGGCATAAAGTAGTTCTACTTCAACATCTGGGTTTGCAAAATCAGCATCAATACATTGTCCCGGAGTTGCACAATTTTCAGGTCGGTTCCAGATTACCCACCATAAAGTATATATGTATCCAGGTGTAAGTTTATTAGACCTGTATTTTGCCCAGACACCTCTTTTACCTCTAATCAATATAGATTTACCAACGGTTTCACCTAGAATTGGATTAATTACATCGGCTCTTGAAAAGGCGAAATACCTATCTCTATTTCCATGTTTTTCAAGATTTTCAAGTGCTTCAAAGGCTTTAGCATCGAAATTGCCATCAAGATTTTCAATTTCTATTGCAGAAGGGTCTGGTACAATTTCTTCTGAAGATTCTGTACTACATGAAACAAATGTTATGAGTAAAAATAGAATTGCAGTTTTGGTAAGTGTTTTCATAATAATAGATTTATGTTTAGTTTAATATTGTATTAACTCAAGAAACCTTTTGGGTTCCAGGTCTATCATCTTTTATTCGGAAAGTTGATAAGATCAAAAGCTAGCTTACAATGTAAAATTAAGAAGACACTTTGTGGATCAATAGCATAATTCGTTCAATTACTGATAGAAATAGACCATACTCAGTGTTAGTTATTTATAAAAATTTGTTTTTTATAAACCTTTTACGAAAATATATAGTATAGTAGAAGTGACTGCTAAAGCTAGTATCAAACGAAAACTTCAGCATAATAGGTTTTGGAATTAAATTTCAGGCTTAATTTTCAGACTTGCATTAAATTACTTAGCAATCAAATCAGCTAAGATGAGAACACATACAAATATGTTTCAAAGCCTTGTGTTTTTAGTCAAGTCAATTAAAAATAATCAAATTCAAAATAAAATAGTTCTTGAACTTTTTTATACCCTTAGTTAAACGTTTTAATTCTTTAGTAACCATACCATCATAAACACTTCGCTCTTTCACCACAAAGTTTATAAATGTGCTTTTTATTGCTGGTAGAAACATTTCATTTTGAATCAATCACTCCTTTTTGGGTTGCATATTTATGTAGTTTAAATATGCTGTCTATGTTTGGTGTTCACGAAAGGAATAAAACATAATATTATTATTCATTACATGGCCTCCTAAATTTGCCATATTCTCAGTAATAATGAGACAAGAACTCTGGCAACTCGTAAAATAGAAATCGGTTATTATTTTTTTGATGTTTGCTTGCAATCATACATGAGTTCCAATGCAATTGAAATAAAAAGAAACCTTTTTTATATAATATCAGTTATTTAATTACTTAGATCGATCTATTTATACGTTCTAAATATGTTTGTGCTGCTATCAATTCTGATCTTTTGCTATTTGAATTTTTTGTTAGCTCAATCAATTGCTCAAAGTAATTCTTAGCTTTCTCTTGATCTCCGGCTTGTTTGGCTGCAATAGCCGCTCCATAAATTCCATTGAAACGATTTGGATTCACTTTAAGGTTTTCTTCATAGATTGCTAAAGCATCATTTGATTTGTTTACCTCTAGTAGCACTTCTGCCAAAAATTCTCTAGCTGGTATTAATTTACCAGGTGTAATCCCGTGTTTACCAACAACATCTTCCAATGCTACGGCTTCTTTCAAAAGTGCAATACCTTTGTTTTCTTCACCACCAAAATAATATAATAAGCCCTGGGTAATTGTAATCTGAACCATAATCTGTTTCGCGAAAGACTGATTACCATTCGCAATAACTTTTTGTCTTAATGATTTAAGAATCCCAAGTTCTTTTTCTGCCGAACTAAAATTTTTGAGATGTGCGGCACCTACGGCTCTACCGAAATGATGTAAAGCTTTTTGCCAAGGGAAATCTTCCCATTTTAATTCCGTATCATGAAGCTCAAGGTTTGCTGCAATATTCCATTGTTTATTTTCTAATGCTATCCTTGAAGGAATCGCGGCAAATGGATAAGCAATGGCAAAAATATTAGATGGATACACTTTATACATTGTTTTCATAAGTTCATATTGCTCATTTGCTTTTTCATTATCACCTTTTTGTAAATAGGCATATACTAAATATCCCATCGCATGAAGCTCGTTAGACCAATGACCATCCATATTGCTAGCTTCAGCATAACAACGTGCCGAGTTTGCCGAATTAATATTAGACGCTATAGCTTCATCCCAAAGGCCTAACCGCGTAAAAATATGGGAAGGCATATGTTGGGCATGTGATGAGGCCGGGGCAATTTCGGCATAGCGTCTAGCTGTAGGTAAAGCTAAATGAGCAAGTTCAGGATAATCATAATTATGAATAATATAGTGTGCAATTCCAGGATGATTGGGTTGTTCAACAAATAACTTTTCCAAAATATCACCAGATTTTTTTTGATTAGAATAGTTTTTATCTGTCTTATCTGCTGCTGCTCTCAATGCCAGTGCATAAAAAACGGCAGCTTCTGTATCATCTTTATATTTAATGTAAATGGCTTCCATTTTCTTTTCGTACAATAAGGCCCTTGTTTGATTGTCCAAGGTATCCCAATCTTTATAATATGTAGTAATGGCATCTAAATAATCTTTCTCTCTTTCACCAGTTGGAAGGGTATTAGCGATTTCAAGAAGTTTGGAACCTTTTTCCAAATAACTAAGATCTGATTGATACCAAAGTGAATGCGTTATACTCATAGCAACTCCCCAATAGGCCATAGCACAATTGGGATCAGCATCAATTACTTGGACAAAAGCTTTTTCTGCTTCTTCATATTCAAAAGAGTGTAATAAAGATACTGCTAGGTCAAAAGTTTCTCTGGTTTCATAACTGCAAGACAAAGCAAAGCTCACCTCCCCAAATTGATCACCACTGCATAGAATAAGTTCACCTCTAAGTAAATCTAATGATGCTAAATCAGGAAGTGGTTTTGGGGTTTTGTTATTACAAGAACTTACCATGAAGATTATAATCAGGCAAAACAAAAATATTTTTAAGATTTTCATAATAATTGGTTTTTATTTAGATGCTTACTATGTATTGAATCCGGGAAATTATTAGTGCCAGGTGGCCCAATGATATAATAAAAAATGCATCAATATTCTTTAGATTACGATATCTATAAAAAGTAGACAGGGACTAAGTTATTGTATTTTAACGAGATACAAAAGGGGATTTTCCCCCTTTTTTAAGTAGGGTGCCTACTTTTTTATATTTAACCTGGGTTAAAATAGCTACCTTTCTGTAAAAGTTAGAGGAACTTCTTTAGGTTTTAAGGTAATTAACGGATTTATTTCTATTTTTTCTAATGGCGTTGTTATCCTATATTTTTTGACAATTTCTGCAATAGTCAAGATCATTTCAAACATGGCAAAATTGTTTCCAACACACATTCTAGGTCCGGCTCCAAATGGGAAGTATTGATCTGAATAGTCCTTTTTATTTTTAGCATCAAAGCGATTAGGATTAAATTTTTCTGGAGATTCCCAAAAATCAGGATGTTTATGCACTTCATAAACTGATAATAATAGTAAGGTGTTTTTAGAGATTTTTTTCCCGTTAAATTCATCATGAGCAATTGATATTCTGTCAATAATGAAGCCTGGTGGATACAATCGCATAGTTTCTTCTATACACTGTTTGGTATATTGTAACTGTAAAACATATTGCATGATATCGTCAACAGACACATTAATTTTGTTGAGCTCTTGGTGAATTCTTTCTTGAATATCAGGATGTTTAGCCAAAAGAAGTAGCATAAAACTTAGTGCATTTGAAGTGGTTTCATGTCCTGCTGTAAATAGAATCATAACTTCATCAATCAGTTGCTTTTGAGGCATAGGTGAACCATCTTCATATCTTGCCTGTAATAACATATCTAATAGATCATCATTCTCTTGTTCAGAATTTCTACGTTCCTCAATGATTTCATGAAGTAAAATTTGAGCCTTTTTTGTTAAATTCAAATGTTTTTTAATACTTCCATTTAAATAAAACCACCACTTCAAATAGGGTTGACGCATTTCTTTGACAAGCATTTGCTGATTAGATTCTGTAATGCTTTGTAATTGTTCCATTTGTGTTCTAATGTCAGCACTACTAAAAAGAGATTTAGCCACTACTTGAAATGCCAAATCTCGCATTAAAGGAAAAACATCATGGGTTTTATTAGGTGCTATTCTTTGTAATTCAAATTGAATAGCTACTCTTATAGTTCCCATTAAATTTTTTAGTTTCTCTTTATGAAAAGCCGGCTGAACCATTCTTCTATGGGTACGCCAATGTTCGCCATTAGAAGTTAATATACCATAACCGATGTACTTGGCCAAATCAACAGTTTGTATAGGAGATTTTTGATATTTTTTATGTTGCTTTTGAAGAACATGTTTAATGAAAACGGGATTTCTAGTTATAATTACTGGATGCTTTCTGCCTAATCTTATGCGAAAGGAATCTCCGTATTTTTCAAAATTTTCACGATGGAAAGACAATGGGTCTTTAAGGATTTGTTTTCTATTTATTAGTATTTGAAGTTGTGATATAGTATGTAAACTTTTCAATGTTTGCTCTTTAGATTAAAGAATTCCCTTTGAGGGTTAGCGAACTCAAAACAATCCCCCTTGAGTTGTACCTCTTATTTTACCTAAGTGCTTGTAAGCAGCTTCCGTTACTTCTCTACCACGTGGTGTTCTCATTATAAAGCCTTGCTGAATTAAAAATGGCTCATAAACTTCTTCAATAGTTTCAGCACTTTCGCTAACTGCTGTAGCCAGTGTGGTTATTCCTACTGGACCACCTTTAAATTTATCAATAATAGTAACTAGAATTTTATTATCCATTTCATCCAAGCCATGAGCGTCTACATTTAAAGCTTTTAAGGCAAATTTTGCAATGGCAATATCAATACTTCCATTGCCTTTTATTTGAGCAAAATCGCGTACCCTTCTCAATAATGCATTTGCAATTCTTGGCGTACCACGGCTTCTACCGGCTACCTCAATGGCAGCTTCCATAGAAATAGGCACATCTAATATTTGTGAGCTACGCTGTACTATGGTAGTTAATAAATCTGTTTGATAATATTCTAACCTACTATTGATTCCAAAACGTGCCCGCATGGGAGCAGTTAATAATCCTGATCTGGTGGTTGCACCAACCAAAGTAAAAGGTTCTAAATTTATTTGTACTGTTCTGGCATTAGGGCCAGACTCTATCATAATATCAATTTTATAATCTTCCATAGCCGAGTATAGATACTCTTCAACTATGGGACTCAATCGGTGTATTTCATCAATGAACAAAACATCACGTTCACTTAAATTAGTAAGTAGTCCCGCCAAATCACCGGGTTTGTCCAACACGGGGCCAGAAGTTACTTTTATACCGGTATTTAATTCATTTGCTAAAATATGTGCCAAAGTGGTTTTACCCAAGCCTGGTGGGCCATGAAACAAAGTGTGGTCTAGAGCTTCATCGCGTTGATTAGCAGCCTCTACAAATATTTTTAGGTTTTCTAATATTTGTTCTTGTCCGGTAAAATCGTCAAATTGTAATGGGCGTAATTTTTTTTCTAAGTCTAATTCCTCATTAGAAAGATTTTCATCTGATGGATTTAAATTTTCATTCATAAGAACAAAGATATAACTTTATCTTAGGTTGGAATTAAAAATTAGAACTACAATACGGTAAGGGTAAAAAATACTTTCTTAGAGAAATTATGGATATTAAAAAAATATTTGTGATTATATCAAACAAATAGTAACAGGTATATTGATGTTTTTTTAGGAATGTAAGCTATTATGCTTAAATCAATGCCTAAATATCTATCAATTCAGATAATACAATAGCCCCTAAAAAAGCCTCTTTAATTTCTACCAAAGCACTATCTGCTTCTAGTCTGGTTTTATAATTACCAACCCTAACTTTCCAGTCAGGAGGAAAATTTTCTATTTTAATAAAATTTTCAGGAAATAAAGAAGAGAATTCATCGCGAGATTTATAGGCTCCGGTTTCACTTCCAAAAAATATTTGAATTCTAAATCCTTTTATTTTTTTTAAAGACTTATTATAAGTTTTCTTTTTTGCAATAATCTGTTTGATACTTTCACTACTTTGTACTGTTAAAGACCCTTCATTTTGGGCATACAAAAATGTTGAACTAAAAAGAAAAATAGAAAGTAGAATTAGCGTGTATTTATTTAATAATGATTTCATTGACGATTGTTATTTTGGCAAATTTAAAATTTTGTTTTGAGCTTTAAAGCATAGTTTGTTATTTAGAATCGTTATAAATTACATTTAACATTATTTTTAGATTTTGCTTGTATCTAATAAATGCTATTTTTGTCAAATCTTTTTATAAGAATATCTTTTCATTTTTATGAATAGAAAGAATCGTACCAAACAAGAAAGATAATTTACTTTATAATATGAAACGTGTGAATCAACGCAGTAAAATCTTAAAATTACTCCTTTCAAGTCTTACTTTTATTTTACTTTTTACAATCCAGATATCTGCTCAAAGTGGAAATGCTGAAAATGGCAAAAAATTGTATAACGCCAACTGTGCTGCTTGTCATAAGCTAGATGCCAGATTTGTTGGTCCACCGTTAAAAGGGATATCAGAAAAAAGGACAAAAGAATGGTTAGTTGCATGGATTAAGGATAATGCAGCTTTACGTGCCAGTGGAGATGCTGATGCGATAGCCATTTTTGAAGAGTATAATAAAATAACCATGACGCCGTATCCTAATTTGTCTGATCAGGATATTGAAGATATTTTAGCCTATACTGATGATAAGCCTGTTGAGAAAGCGGTAGAAGACAAAGGTGTTGCTACTGCAGCTTCATTAGGGATTGACTCCTTGCAGGTGGTTACAGGTAAAAAAATATTTAGTGCCAATTGTGCCGCCTGTCATAAGTTAGATGCTAAACTGATAGGGCCGGCCTTGAGAAATATAGCGGATAAACGTTCTGATGATTGGTTAAAATCATGGATTAAAGATAATGCAGCTTTAAGAACCAGTGGTGATGCAGATGCTATTGCCATTTTTGATGAATATAATGGTTCTCCCATGACGGCATTCCCGCAATTAAAAGATGCAGATTTAGAGGCTATTATTGCATATACTTCTCATGCAGATATTCTAGAGGTTAAAAAAGCAGATACCGCTGCTTCTGATAATCTTGCAAAAGTAGATCCTATTCCATGGGCAACATATTTGGTAATACTGGTATTGGTATTATTAGCAATTTGGGTTTATTTTATAAGTAAAAATGAATTCTTAAAATTAATGACAACAATTGCCTTGCTTTTAGGTGTTGGTTATATTAGTTATGCAGCAATGATGGATATTGGAGTTGACCAAGGTTATAAACCTATACAGCCGATTGCATTTTCGCATGAAATACATGCCGGAGATAATAAAATTGATTGTGAGTACTGTCATTCTTCAGCAAAGCACAGTAAAACATCTGGTATTCCATCAGCAAATGTATGTATGAATTGTCATAAAAGTATTTCAGAATATAATGGCCCGGTTACTGACGAAAAAGACAAAGCATTCTATGATGGTGAAATTCAAAAAATTTATGACGCCATTGGTTGGGATAAAGAGAAATTGGCATATATAGAAGGATATGAAGAAAAACCAATTGAATGGATTCGTATTCATAATTTACCAGACTTTGCGTATTACAATCATTCACAACATGTTACTGTAGCAGGTCTTGAGTGTCAAACTTGTCATGGTCCGGTTGAAGAAATGGATGAAGTTGAACAATTTTCTCCTTTAACTATGGGATGGTGTATAGAATGTCATAAGACCACAGATCTTAAAGTAGAAAGTAATGAGTACTATGCCAAAATTCACGAAGAATTGTCGAAGAAATATGGTGTAGAAAAAGTAACTGTGGCTCAGATGGGCGGAAGAGAATGTGGTAAATGTCACTATTAATAACGAAATCAAAAATTGAAAATTAAAAGATTTAAAATCAACTTTATGTATTCTTTAAATCTTTCAATCATTAAATAAAAAATTATAAATGGCATCAAACAAAAAATACTGGAAAAGTGTTGAAGAGCTTAAAGAAAACAGCTCTATTGTTGAAAAGCTAAGACAAAACGAATTTGTTGAAGATATACCTACAGACCAATTTCTTGGAGATAAAGAAACCTTAGATTCTTCTGCTACATCGCGTAGAGACTTTTTAAAATATGTGGGCTTTACAACTGCAGCAGCATCATTGGCTGCCTGTGAAGGACCGGTGATTAAATCTATTCCTTATGTTGTAAAACCTGATGATGTAACTCCAGGAGTTGCTGATTATTATGCAACTACAATAGCAGATGGTTATGATTTTGCCAATGTTTTGGTAAAAGTAAGAGAGGGAAGACCTATAAAAATAGAGCCTAATAAGTTGGCTAAAATAAATGGATCTACAAATGCTAGGGTTCAAGCCTCTGTGTTGTCTTTATACGATAATAACCGCTTGCAAAATCCAAGAGTCAATGGTGACCCAGTAAACTGGAGTACTTTCGATAAGGAAATAGCTTCCAAAATAAATGAATTAAAGGCAAACAGTGAATCAATTGTTTTTTTAACAGGTACAACAGCCAGTCCAACAACAAACAAATTAATACAAGATTATAAGTCTACTTATGCCAATGTACAACACATTGCTTATGATGCCATTTCTGAATCGGCTGCACTAGATGCTTATTATGCAATGCATGAAAAAAGAGCATTACCAGATTATGATTTTAGTAAGGCAGATGTTATTGTTTCAATTGGTGCAGACTTCTTAGCAGATTGGCAAGGTGGTGGTTTTGAAGTAGGTTATGCTAAAGGACGTGTGCCAAGTCATGGTAAGATGTCACGTCACGTACAATTTGAGTCTAATATGACATTGACCGGGGCAAATGCTGATAAGCGTTATATAGTAAAACCTTCAGAACAATCATTGGTATTAGCCAATATATATAATGGCTTAACAGGTGCAAGTTCAACAAAATCAACTGCTGCTGATGGAGGGGTTAAAAATGTAATTAAAGCATTGAAAGCAGCTGGTTCTAGAGCAGTTGTTGTTACAGGTTTACAAGATAAAAATGCACAAATAATAGCATTAGCGATTAATGATATTCTTAAAAGTGAGACTATAAATCACGATGCTCCAAAGTATATAAGAAGTGGTAGTGATACACAAGTGGCACAACTATTAGCCAATATGAAAGCTGGTAAAGTTGGAGCGATTATAACTTATAATACCAATCCAGCTTATACATTAGCAGGTTTTGCAGAGGCATTGAAAAAAGTAAAACTTTCTGTGGCTTTTGCTATGAATGAAGATGAAACTGCATCTATATCACAAAATGTTGCAGCTATACCTCATTATTTAGAGTCTTGGGGTGATGTAAGTATTCAAAAAGGTCAATATGGTTTAATGCAACCAACTATTAACCCATTATTTAATACACGTCAATTTCAAGATACTTTGCTAAAGTGGATTGGTAGTAGTCAATCTTATTATGATTA